>BS_KBA_SWE02_21mDRAFT_10000786_pt1 | contig 12012 bp, 10 predicted proteins | sample BalSeasSWE02_21m_FD_9196 | JGI IMG/M metagenome (IMG submission 9196)
CTAGAAATTTTTATTTGTTACAGGTAATACAAAATTTACAAACTTTGCCAGGCTCGAGTGGTTATCTGCGTGTAATAATACTTCCAACAGCACCAGGTTTATGCTCATATTGGTCAAAACTGGCCGAAATTACATTCGCTACATAACCCGCAGATCACGCTACCCGAAGTGGTCCCCACCACTACTATCCTCACGGTATTCTAAAATAAAGGCGAGTCTGGCTTAAAGAACATCGCAAATTTCTAAGTCAAATTTGACACGCAACAATATTAATAATGAAAACTTTCATTTAATATTGGAAATCAAGAATAGTTTAGCCAGCCAAACACAGTATAATCAAAAGAATTATGAACTGTTCAGTTATCATACCAGTATATAAAAGTTCAAAAACTTTACCGCTCTTGATTTTAAGACTGGAAAAGGTCCTTCCCAGCCTCGCAGAAAAATTCGAAGTGATCCTGGTCAACGATTGCAGCCCGGATGAAAGTTGGCATGTCATTAACCAACTGGTAAATATGTATCCTTGGGTACGCGGTATAAATCTAATGCGTAACTTCGGACAGCATAATGCTACACTTTGCGGAGTAAGGCAAGCTCTTTATGAAACAATTGTTACTATGGATGATGATTTACAGCACTTACCTGAGGAAATTCACATTCTGCTGACAACCTTGGAAAAAGGGTATGATGTGGTCTATGGCGCACCACTCCATCTACCACAGGATTTTTTTCGTAACTTGTTGACAAAATTTACCAAGATTCTGTTGGCACGGATCATGGGGGTTCCATCAATTCGCAACATTTCTGCTTTTCGTGCCTTCCGAACTTCACTGAGAAACGCTTTTTCCGACTTTTCCAGTCCTACTCTTACCTTGGATGTATTGCTCTCATGGGGGACAATCCGTTTTACATCAGTCCAAGTTAAAATTGAAAATACCAAGAAACGATCAAATTACAGTTTTTTAATGCTTTTAAGGGTGACCACACTAATATTAACTGGTTACAGCACAATGCCCTTAAGGTTGGCAAGCATAATCGGTTTTCTGATGACTCTATTTGGAATCATTATTTTTTTGTACGTAACAATCATTTACTTTTCCGAAGGAAGCTTACCGGGTTTCCCTTTCCTTGCCTCGCTCATCTCAATATTTGGAGGAACCCAATTGTTTGCAATAGGGATTATCGGCGAATACATGGCACGCATGTTCGAACGCATCATGGACCGTCCACCTTATGTCATTTCCGACCAAATAGGATATAAGGAAGTATGAAAGCAGTAATCCTTCAGCCATCTTATATTCCTTGGCGTGGATACTTTGACCAAATCTGCCGCGCGGATATTTTTATCTTTCTTGATGATGTCCAATATGACAAGCGCGGTTGGCGTAATCGTAACCAAATCAAAACACCTAAAAACAAACAGTGGCTCACCATTCCGGTCAACAGTCACGGAGCACAGACGAAAAATATCCCAATTAATCAAATCAAAATATGTTGGGATCTTCCTTGGAATCAAAGCCATTGGAAATTAATCCAGCTTGTTTACAACAAAGCACCATTTTTTCATCAATATGCTACTTTTTTGGAAAACATCTATCATAGGCAGGATGAATATCTCGCAGACTTCACAATTGACCTGACTATTGAAATTGCACAAATGATCGGTATTAAGCATACTCAGTTCTTACGAGCTTCCAGCCTCAAGATTGAAGGATCAAAAACAGACAGGCTTATTTCAATCCTTAAAACTGTCGGTGCGAACCATTACCTGAGTGGACCTTCTGCCCGGGACTACATTGTGCCTGAAAGTTTCTTAAATGCCGGTATTACTCTTGAATATATTGAATATAACTACCCTGAGTACCCTCAACTTTACCCGCCTTATGATCCAAATGTCAGCATTCTTGATTTGCTCTTCATGACAGGACAGGATGCTCTTTACTATATTAAAGGTAAATCATGAAAAACATTCCCAACCTAGAACAAATAAAATCTTATTTTAACCAACGTGTTGGTGATTTCGGTGCATCGCCACTTGGTGCTGATTGGAATTCAGAAGCATCTCAATTCATTCGCTTCGATCAATTGCTAAAAGTCGTGGAAATTCCCACATTTTCCCTACTTGATTATGGTTGTGGCTATGGTGCATTGGCTGATTACATGGAAAAAAAAGGTTTTAATGTCAAATATTATGGTTTCGATATTCTTAAAAGCGCCATCGAACTTGCCAACCGATTAAATAGTGGGAAGCCTGAACGTAGGTTTTTCTTTAATGAAGAGGATCTATGTGAAGTTGACTACACGGTTGCCAGCGGAATCTTTAATATGAGGGGTGACCTATCTTTTAAAGAGTGGACTGACTACGTTATCACAATCCTCCAACAATTTGACCGCCTCAGCCAAAGAGGGTTTTCTTGCAATTTTCTGACAAAGTACTCAGACCAGGAGCGTATGCGCTCAGATCTTTATTATGCAGACCCATCTTTTTTGTTTGATTACTGCAAACGAAACATATGCAAAAATGTTGCCATACTGCATGATTATGACCTTTACGACTTCACTTTGATCGTTCGCAAGGATTGATATGAACACCATTGACTTCAACCGCATCAATTTAATTGGTAAGGAATTCGATTATATTAATGAGGCTGTACAGAACGGTCATATATCAGGTGATGGTAATTTCACAAAAAGAGTCAGCTCGTTTTTGGAGGTAGAGCTGGCTGTTCCAAAAGTTCTGTTAACCACATCCTGCACCCATGCCCTTGAAATGACAGCTATCCTACTTGGAATTCAACCCGGAGATGAAGTCATAATCCCTTCCTTCACTTTTGTCTCAACTGTGAATGCGTTTGTCCTTCGTGGAGCCAAGCCAATCTTTGTTGATATTCGGCCTGATACCCTGAACATGGATGAGTCGCTTCTGGAATCGGTCCTGACTTCGAGAAGCCGTGCCATTGTCCCTGTCCACTATGCCGGGGTAGGCTGTGAGATGGACTCCATCCTGGAAATATCTCACAGAAAAAGGATCCCTGTTGTGGAGGATAATGCCCATGGCTTGTTTGGAAAGTATAAAAACAAATATTTGGGTAAATTTGGTGAACTGGCAACCTTGTCTTTCCACGAGACCAAGAATTTCACCTGTGGTGAAGGCGGTGCCTTGATTATTAATGATCCGAAATACATTGAACGCGCTGAAATAATTCGCGAGAAAGGCACCAATCGTTCACGTTTTTTCCGTGGTCAAGTAGACAAGTATTCATGGGTGGATATTGGCTCCAGTTACCTGCCATCTGATATTCTGGCAGCATTTCTATATGCCCAGTTGGAGAGTAAGGAGAAGATCCAGACCCATCGTCGCCATGTGTGGGAAACATACCATTCAGGATTGGAAAAATGGGCCAACAAATATGATGTGCAATTACCGCAAGTTCCAGAAAACTGTCAGCAAGCATTTCACATGTTCTACATCCTCATGCCAGATCAGAATCTCAGGGATGGAATGATCAGCCACTTGAAAAAGAATGGTATCAATAGTGTGTTCCATTATCTTCCTCTCCACCTATCCGAAATGGGGATCCATTTCGGAGGGCAACCAGGCGATTGCCCGGTTACCGAGCGGATCAGTGACCAACTCTTGCGTCTTCCTTTTCACAACAAGTTAACTGGTGACGAGCAGGAACAAGTGATCGAAGCTATCTTAAAGTATAATTTTTGATTTTCTACCATCGACTTAATCATACCTTTTTGGTTTCGATTACAATGGTCACATTTTCTCCCCTAATTATTGACTTTATCGAGGTTTCTTGAAAATGCGTGCTTTGGTTTCATTTGATAAAAAAGATTATCGGAAAAAATGGGTAATTTTTTTCGTCATGATTTTAATGGTAGTGTTGATTTTTTCTCCTATCATCTACAAGATGATTTTCGATTTTCCAAACAGTGATTACCCTTCCCACATTTATTGGGCGGAACAAATGTTTCACCCTTCTGACTCGGACAATGTCCCGTTGGATGTTTGGGCGCATGCTAGTTGGCATTTCCTGGTCATCATTTTTTCTTTTATAAGCTTAGGCTCTTTCCCCATTGCTGGATTTCTGGCAACTTTGTTCAGTATTGTATTAATGGCTCTGATACTATATTACTTGATTAGACCAATCCTGCTTGAAAAGGGAGTTTCCTTATGGTGGGGAGTAATTGTTGCCATTGGTTTGAACTTGGTTGCCCCTCTTTACATTTATATAATCAAAGATAAACAATTCTATTTTGGATATCTTGGCCTTAACGTTTACCACAATCCCACAAATATCCTTTTAAAGCCGTTTGCCCTCCTGGTGTTTATTTGGGCTTTACGATGCTTTCAGACGACTAGATCCTCCTGGCGACATATATTTATTGCAGCCTTATTTTCCATTTTGGCAACCTTCACAAAACCCAACTTTGCAATCTGTTTTCTCCCCTCTCTGGGTCTGTTGATCCTTTGGTATGTGCTAAGAAGAAAAACGCTCGATTGGAAAATGATCATTTTTGGTTTCATGCTCCCAACTTTGACAGTTCTCGTCTGGCAGTTCTGGTTGACCTATGCGACCAGTGAAGGAACCTCGATCCAATTTGCTCCCTTTGGAGTGATGAACATAAGATCTGGTTGGTTGGAAAAGAAATTCATACTCTCAATTATTTTTCCAGCACTGGTAACTGTAATGTACCTGAAGGACGCTCTCAAAGATACCCGCATTTGGCTTGCTTGGTTGACTTTAGCTCTGGGCTCTTTTTATACCTATTTTCTGGCTGAAAGTGGATGGACCTTTTCACATGGCAATTTTACATGGAGTAGTTTAATTGCCATGCTAATTTTATTCTGCATTTCAACCATTTTCTTTATCGAAAGAATAAAAGAAAATCGTATGAAAACTATTGTCCTCGGACTTGTTTGGGGGTTGCATTTACTCAGTGGTATCGGATATTATCTTCATATTATGTTCAAAAACACTTATGTATGATCACAAATCCGAATTCTGGAGGAAGAATCTCACATATCAGGATGGAATAAAATAGACCAAAACAGCATATTTGCCGTCAAGATAAGTTTATTATTGAATATTTTATTGGTAAGTGCTGGTTAGAAACTTTTAATCGTTACAGGTACTACAAAATTTACAATCCTTGCTGGGCTCGAGTGGTTATCTGTGTGTAATAATACTACCCTCCCGGCATTTCAAAAAAAGTCTGCATACTTTCATGTGCATTCTCTGGGAAATATTTCCGTCACGGTTTCAAGCAGCACGGCTACCCCACACAGTGATTCCTAATAGAATAGCTCAATGGAATTGTCAGATTTCAAAACGATCTACTTCTACCTGAATTGAAATCCAAAAAAAAAGAACCAAATATAAAGTACCTCATGTGAAATATTAACAGGAGGTGCTTTTCTATGACAGGGAAGAGTTGAGTAGCTTTAGTTTCTGGTTTATGTCCGTATTGTATATGCATCTGAGTATCACCAGAGACCTAAATTGATTGTTCTTCAAAAAAATAAATGATTAAAATCCCATCCAAGGGGATTTGAACAATATGTTTATATTAATCACAAATTGTAATAATAAGAATATCCCTGTAATCCCCCAGACTATCCAGCGAACCCATTGCTTATTAAAGAAAGCCAACTCTCCTGATTCCTGTTTACCATCTGGCAGAGAGAATGAAAGGAACACACCCAGAAATAACGGTATCATAATAGGAAACATATATTGAAATGATTTCATTGCAGAAAAATTGACTATGAAATAAGTGACTGGAAGCGACCAGGCAAGTATTAGCCTATTCAAATATTTTCGGGTTCCCCACAGAGAACCAGCCAGCAAGGCGAGAAAAGAGAAGAAAAAGAAAAATGAATTCATGAAATAAAGCTTAAAATAATTTAACCAATTAATCAAACCTGTTTTATAAACACCCTGTGGATCGGGTTCATTGTAACCAGTTAATAGAGAATTTTGCTGCACCATCCAGAGTTTTAATGCGAAATCGCGGATAGCCGGTACAATCAACCCCGGGCTGGTGATCACTATAACCCCTACCATCACCAGGATGAAACCCAAACCTGAAAGGAATGTCTTCTTAAAGGTCAAATGTTTTTGGGTTAAACCTGCCAGTAGGTAACAAGCAATGGTCAGAACGAAGAACAAACCCCACAGTTTTATTGCGGTTGCCAAACCACAAGCTGCAGCTGCAAGGTAAAAATACTTTCCAAAGCGCAGTTGGTCTTTTTCAAGGAAATAAAAAGTCAGTAATATTAACAGGATAATGATACTGTCGGGATGCCAGAATTGGACACCAAACTTTACAACTCCTGGTACTAATGCCATGTAAACAAACATAAGCACAGACAACCAGAGTGATTTATAGCGATTGACCATATAGACGAGCAGCATCAATGTGATCACCATCGGTAATATGTTGATAAATTGTCTCATCAGGAATATGTTCAGCTGAATATTGTTGGCGTAATCATTACCAAAGATCAATCGAGGCACCACCAGGACTGATGCAGATATGGGAAGGTAAGGAAACCCATACCACCAAGGCCAATCCCAGATCACTTTATCAACCATGTTTGTGAAAGTTCCTTCCCATACCAGTGCCTTGGCAACATCTGGATAAATCACAGATTCATCTCCATGAACATAAAATCTCCCATTTTCTTCCAACCCATAATTGGTTGGAATAAAAGCAAGAAAATAGATCAACCCCAATAGAGCAAGGACGATAAAAGTTGTTCGTTGGATAGGGAGCCATTCAAACCATTTACCTCGAAGGCGGGTGACTAGCGACGGTCGTTTGTGATACTCAGGCGCGTAAATTATCCTTAGCAATAACCAGACATTGAAACAGATCAGAGCTGCCAGGGCTAGGAAAGGTCGCAAGGGAACGGGGATGTATATAAAAGTCAGAATAATACATTCAACCAGAAACACACCGAGAATCGCAAGTGCACCCTGAAAAAAGAACAATCCTGGTTTTTTGCATCTCAGTTCCCTATCCAAAAAACCTGTGATAGTACTAGAGAATTTTTCAACATTGAAAAGCACGAGAAGCAATCCGACCAAGAATATAATCAATAATCCGATCAAAGCTGTCAATGTCAATCGTAAATCAGCATAATTGAAGATATTGCCGCGATTCGAGTCGAATTGCATTTGCCAAAGAACATAAATTGCGGCAAAACCTTCAAGGATTATTGCCAAATTAAGATAAACCAGATGAATTCGTTTCATATTAGAAATTAATCTTTATGATGTTATTTGAATACCTGTTATTACTCTTCACTTGAAAATGAATTATAGTGAGTCAAACGAAGAAGTTTATCCCTGATTCGCTCGGTATCAATCACCCGTTTTACCATCAATGCACAAACCCATTTAGTATGAAATAGGATTAGGTAAAAATACCCTACGAGAATAGCATTCTTTTTCAGGTAGGCAATCACTCCATCCTAAACTATTAGATTTGGCACGATCAGGAAGAACTTAATGTAAGCCGTCTGACAACCTTCAGGTAAATATGACAGCTAGGCTCCTCGCCCGGTAACCCGGTTCTTCAAACCAAAACATTAGGTTCCCCGGATAAGGTGACGAAAAGCTAGATCTTCTTCCTGTTTTCCAACAGGGCAAACAGGAAGGCAGAACGAGAAACAAAACAGTACAGGAAACATTGATTCTTTTTCATTTTCTCCTTCCATAGTACGAGCATCTTCGCAAATTTAATGTATATCATAGCATAGAGCCCATTTAATATACAAGAATTCCGAAGGTTGAATATTTTATTATTCAGGTTTTATATATTAAATTCTATCTACCAAGTCGTCAGATAAGATTTGATTGAATCCAAACATGTTACAATTTGTCTTCAAATTTAAAGGGTACAACCACTTTTCCATTCACAAAATTTAACCATGCCAATTCTTAATAAACCACTTACTGAGATCATCCCACAACGCTTTTCCTGCCGCAGTTACCAGGACACACCTATCCCAACTGAACGCATAAAAGAGCTTCAGGATTTTATCTCCACACAAACTATTGGGCCATTCGGCACTCAGCCGCGCTTTAAGCTGGTGACAGCCGGGCAGGGAGATTCTGATTCCCTGCGAGGACTGGGCACCTATGGATTCATACGTGGAGCCACAGCCTATCTTATCGGGGCCAGCCAACCCCAGGGCTACTACCTCGAAGATTTTGGATATTTAATGGAACAACATATCCTGGCAGCCACAGCGCTTGGGCTGGGAACATGCTGGTTGGGTGGCAGCTTTACACGCAGCAGCTTTGCCAAAAGGATTCTGATCCAACCAGGTGAAGAGATCCCGGCAGTTGCAGCCCTCGGTTTGATCGATGACCCCGACAAAGCCCGCGATGGATTTATCCGCAGGCAGGCTGGTTCCCATGAGCGCCGAAGTTGGGAGCGTATTTTTTCAGATAACGAAATCGGCAACCCGCTTTCGAAGACATCTGCCGGAGGATATGCGATCCCCCTGGAAATGGTACGCCTGGGTCCTTCTGCTTCCAACAAGCAACCCTGGCAAATTGTCCGCTCTGGCTCAGACTGGCATTTTTACCTGAGGCGCACAACGGGCTACCGGGATGGACGGATCAACAAGGTTCTCAATATATCTGACCTCCAACGCGTGGATATCGGCATTGCCATGTCTCACTTTGAGCTGACCGCTCGGGAGCTTGACCTGACGGGTAGCTGGCTTGTCAAACAAGTGGATATTAAAATTCCCGACGAGAGGATCGAATACATAGTCACCTGGAGTGGGGAAAAAGAAGAATGATTCCCCTCCTTTTCTCTTTAAATATTAAAGTTACCGGACATTTGCATTAGACACGGTAGTTGTGTGGATGTTAATGCAAAAAATCGCTCACTTTCGAATTCATGCATATTTACTGAAATTTATTTAATTGAGAAATAAATATCATGCGTCTGAAAGCTAATCTGACCCTTTTTGCAGTAGCCATCATCTGGGGAACCGGCTTTATCACCCAGGGGATTGCCGCCCGCTATCTGCTCGCCTATCTGTTCAATGGGCTCAGTTTTATTCTGGCATCCATTATACTGATCCCATTTATTCCCCGAGGCAAGAAGAAACAACCTGGTGCTTGGAAGTGGATGCTGATAGCCGGATTGATCCTGTTTATTGCCACTGCCCTCCAGCAAGTAGGTATTTATTATACAAAGATCGCCAACGCCGGTTTTCTGACCAGTCTATATATCATTTTCACACCTTTTTTGCTGTGGCTGGGATTTCATGAAAAGCCACACTGGATGGACGTTCTGGCAGTTATCGGGGCTGGTCTGGGCGCTTTCTTTCTATCCACAGCGGGCAGCTTTAAAATCCAGCCTGGCGATGGACTGGAATTGATCGGTGCAATTTTCTGGGGACTCCACTTCGTCATATTGGGAAAATTTGCGTCCAAATTTGAGCCCGTATCATTCGCTGCTGGACATTTTTTAGTGACTGGCATATTGAATTTACTGATGGGATTGGTACTTGAAGATCCAGGTCAGCTCATGTTGCTTCCTGTGGTCGGCGCCATAGCCTATCGTGCTATCTTATCCATTGGAGTGGGTTATACTCTTCAGGTCTGGGGGCAGCGGCATACGCCACCAACGGATGCCGCATTAATACTCTCAATGGAGGCCATTTTTGCAGTCATTGCAGCCTGGATCATTCTTAACCAAACCCTTTTACCCATCCAGGTGGTTGGATGTGGGATCATACTGGTCTCAGTTCTATTTTCCCAATTGAAAGGCGCATCCCATGTCATCCAAGCCTGACAATTCTATCAGCCGACGCGATTTTCTTAAAGTTTCCGGACTGGTGCTTGGCAGCCTTGCCATCAGCAATTCAATTCTACGTACAACAGAACGTCTGCGCCTCATAAAGAAGTATGGCCCAGCCACACGCGTACCCGCTCTTGAATTTCATGGGGACAATTATTATTTTTACGATGGCGCTTATTGTATGAATCCGTCTACTTTTAAATATCTGATGACCTTGCTGCAGGAAAATGAAGTCTGGGCAGCCACATCGGATGAGGTGGTTGCCTACATACAAGGCCATCTGGAACTGCCAGCGCGCTCCATAATTCTGACCACAGATTCCGGCAATGTTTCGCATACTTCCCTGGAACGAATGATCCCCGTTCTACAGGAAACCGGCATGCATTTTATCAGCCTGATCTGGACTCGTTTTATGCAGGCCAACGAGAGTGTCTTATGCCAGGGAGATACCTGTTGGAATGGCTTCAGGGAGGCAAAGGATTCCGGGGTTTTCAGTTTTGGATCTCATTCAGAAACCCATCGGGATCTGGCCCTGCTCAGTCCGGAAGAAGGCTTGATCGACATGCTTGATTCCAAAAAAGAGATCGAAGATATGTTGGGCATCACACCACAACTGATCTCCTGGCCTTTCGAGAGTGTCCCGTCCTGGGCTCCAATATTGGCGAATCATGGATATGTGGGTTCCTTTGCAGGAGGAGGCAGCCGAAAAACCATGCTGGAAAATGTCATTCTGCCGAATGAACCCAGCCCCTGGGATCTTCCCCGCCTCCTGCCACCCAATATCGGCTCGCTCACTTCCGGCCGGCCTGGTGGAAAAACCATGCAGGAAATGCTGGAAATGTTCACAGACGGTTTCGGCGAGAATTTCATGATCCATCAAAAACAGGTCCAGCTTGAGAACAATGCCAGGAACTTTTATTTAAGGAAAATTCATCCATTCAGGTAACGTCTTTATATCGCCTCATTATCGGATAAAATATTTCTATCAATACCTGTATAATCACTCTTCTACATATGGATAGCTTTCCTCAACTTTAAACATGAGCATATCTAAACATACGACACCTTCCACTCCTACCCTAAAGACCTCCAAGGTTCGTGTTGGCTGCCCGGCACACAATTGTGGTGGACGCTGCCTGCTTATTGCCCATGTTCAGGGCGGGCGCATCACCCGGCTGGAAACAGATGACCGTCCCGATGAACTGGCTTCGCCACAATTGCGGGCATGTGTGCGCGGCCGCTCCTACTTGCGCCGTCAATACCATCCAGATCGGCTTCTGCAACCTCTCAAACGCATCGGTCCGCGCGGAAAAGGAAAATTTACCGAGATCAGTTGGGACGAAGCCTTTGATACCGTCGCCAGTCAGATGCTCCGTGTCCGTCGCATATATGGTAATTCAGCCCTGTTCGTGCCTTATGGAACCGGTAGTTATAACCAGCTTAATGGCTCCCAGGTTGCCCGGCGCTTGATGAATCTATCCGGTGGTTGCCTGGATTTCTACAATTCCTATTCCTGGGCCGCCATCAACGCTGCCACTCCCACTGTATTTGGAACGCTTATCACAGGCAATCAACGTCAGGATTGGCTTAATTCCAAATACATTATCATGTGGGGTTGGAATCCGGCAGAAATGCGTGACGGCACCAATAGTGATTATTTCATTAAACTAGCTCGTCAGAATGGCGCACGCGTCATCTGTATTGACCCACGCCATAGCCTGAGTGCAGCCACTCTCGCAGATGAATGGATCCCCATCCGGCCTGGAACAGATACAGCCATGATGAGCGCTATGGCGTATGTCATGCTCACCGAAAGCCTTTTCGACTCAGAATTTGTACGCACCCATTGTATTGGATTTGACCGTTCGCAAATGCCTTTTGGTACAGAAGACATGGAAAGTTATACAGATTATCTTCTGGGGCGGGTGGATGGTCAGGCCAAAACACCTGCCTGGGCTGAAGCTATCACTGCAGTTCCAGCCGCAACCATCTCCCGAATTGCGCATGAATATGCCAATATTAAACCCGGAGTTCTTTACCAGGGTTATGGGATGCAGCGCCGGGCTTACGGTGAACAGGTTGTACGTGCGGGTTGCGTGTTGGCTGCCATGACAGGCAATATAGGCATTTCAGGTGGCTGGGCTAGTGGTCTGGGTTTGCCCGTACCCCACG
>BS_KBA_SWE02_21mDRAFT_10000787_pt1 | contig 12011 bp, 9 predicted proteins | sample BalSeasSWE02_21m_FD_9196 | JGI IMG/M metagenome (IMG submission 9196)
GTGGACGAAATGAGCTTGCATACAGGAGGTTGCGCCAGCAATGCAGCAACTGCGCTGGCACGGCTTGGCTTGCCGGTGGAAGTGATCGGCAAGGTTGGCGCAGATCCCTTTGGCGACTTTGTGCTCAATGCACTGTCGGAACGCGGTATCGGAACGCAGGGTATCAAGCGCGACCAGGATGTGGGCACCTCGGCCACGATGGTAATGGTTGCTCCGGATGGGGAAAGACGTTTTGTGCATTACATAGGTGCCAATGCCCGCCTGACATTGGCTGACATTGATCTCACAATGATAGAGTCTGGATCTATTCTGCATGTTGCCGGATCATTGGTAATGCCAGGTATCGATGGTCGTTCGACAGCTGAATTGTTGAGTCATGCCCGTCAGTCAGGTGTAACTACCTTTCTGGACACTGTCTGGGATGATACCGGNCGCTGGATGGAAATTCTGGCACCCTGTCTTCCATTTATAGATTACTTCGTTCCCAGTTTACCGGAAGGGCAGGCTCTTACCGGTTTGGATGACCCCGCAGAAATTGCCCGCTCCCTGATCGCACAAGGTGTAAAGACCGTGGGTCTAAAAATGGGTGTGGATGGCTGCCTGGTAATGACCGCTGACGGTCAGATCATTCGCATCCCTTCTTTCCAGGTGGATGTGGTCGATGCCACGGGTGCCGGGGATGCTTTTGCTGCCGGATTCATTGCCGGGGTTTGGCACGATTGGTCACTCGAACGAACGGCAAAATTCGCTAATGCGGTGGGTGCCTTGTGTGTGACCGGTTTGGGTGCCTCAGGCGGCGTACGTTCGTTATCTGAAACGTTAACATTCATGGAGAATACCTCTCTACGCCAGTAGTATGCTTGGATGGCGGTACTCCTGGCGGCTTAAATAATTTGATCAGCACCGGTTGATTCGGTATAGGAGAAAATATGGAAAAGTATGGATATCGTTTTTCATTTGGACCGTGGAATATTCATGAAGGCGCCGACCCGTTTGGACCAACGGTCAGATCGTCTGTTCTCTTCGATAAAAAAGTCGAGACCCTTAAAGAAATGGGATACGACTCCATGCAATTTCATGACGACGATGTCGTTCCCGAACTTGATAAGTTAACCCCGGCGGAGATCAGCAAGCAGGCTCGCGCAATGCAATCCAAGCTTAAAGATCATGGCCTGGTTGCGGAATTTGTCGCTCCCCGCCTGTGGGAATCCGGCATGACGATCGATGGTGGATATACGGCCAACGATCCAAAAGAACGAAAATATGCCGTGGATCGCTCCAAGAAAGCTGTAGATATTGCCCATGAATTGGATTGCAACTTGATGGTGCTCTGGTTGGCTCGTGAGGGAACCTACATGCGCGAGGCAAAAGATGCTGCCCGTGCTGCCCATCACCTGCTCGAAGCTGTCAATACCTTGTTGGATTACGATAAGAATTTACGCATTGCAATTGAGACCAAGCCCAACGAACCTATGGACATGGCCTATCTGCCAACCATCGGACATGCCCTGGCGCTCGGCTCCCAAACGCACTCCCCGGAGCGTGTTGGTTGCCTGGTCGAATCAGCCCACGCCATCCTGGCCGGTTTGGATCCATCCGATGAGATGGCTTTTGCCCTGGCGTTTGATAAATTGTATGGCGTTCACCTTAACGACCAGAATGGTTTGAAATATGACCAGGACCGTTCCTTTGGTTCAGTGGACCTGCGGCGCGCTTTCAACGAAGTACGTGTTCTTGATAACAATCGATATTATGAAAAAGGCATGGTCGGTATGGACGTAAAAGCTATTCGCACCCAACCGGCCGAATTCGCCACCAAGCATTTGCGAAATAGTCTTCATATATTCCTGCGTCTGGTGGAGATCGTCCGCTCCCTGGATCAAGCAAAGATCGATGAGCTGATCGCCGCTCGCGATTACGAGGAACTGGATTGGTTCATCCTCAACAGTCTGCTGGGGGCACGTTGATCATGGAACAAAACCTGTTCCTTAATGAGATGATCCGCAGTGAACTGAGCGAGATCGTCGGCCCGGATTTTGTCTCGGTCGAAGAATGCGATAAGTTCGTTTATTCCACCGATTGGGCCTGGATGCCTCAAATGTGGTTGGATCGCGGCATGCAGCTCAGACCCCCGGATTATATTGTCCATCCAGCCTCAGCGGAAGAGATCTCCGAGATATTCGAGATCGCCAACAAGTATCGCATCCCGGTCATCCCCTGGGGAGGCGGATCAGGCACGCAGGGTGGTGCCCTGCCGATATTCGGCGGTATCCTGATTGATATGAAACGCATGGACAAGATTATAGCGATTGATGAGAAATCACTGACCGTAACAGCCCAGGCTGGCATCATCATCGCCCAGCTCGAATGGGCAGTGAACGAAAAGAATTTCATGCTTCCGCATTATGCTGCTTCCAGCAATTGTGCCACTTTGGGTGGCGCTCTGGCGCCTCGCGGGACCGGTACCATCAGCACCAAATATGGAAAAGCCGAGGATATGGTGCTCAGCATGCAGATCGTTCTGCCGACTGGCGAGATCATCCGCACACCTCCTGTTCCAAAACATGCTGCCGGTCCGGATTGGTTCCGTCTCTTCCTGGGAGCGGAAGGCAATTTTGGCATCATTACCGAAGCCACCATGCAGCTCGACTACTTGCCGGAAGCACGTTTGATGCGGGCAGTATTGTTTGATGATCTGAACAAGGCCCTGGAAGTGGGTCGCCTCATCATGACCCACCGTCTCAACCCGCTCGTCATCCGCCTGTATGACCCTGAATCGACCAGTTCACAGGTCAAAAAGATTTTGGGTTACGAATACGATGGTGCCTATATGGTCCTTGGTTTTGATGGCGACCCGGAAATAGCCGCCCTGGAAGAAAAGAAAGCCCTGGAATTTTGTAAACAAATGGGCGGACGTGATCTGGGTCGCGAGCCGGGAGAAGCCTGGTGGGAGCATCGTTACGACTTCTATTATCCTCCCAAGAGTCTTAAACTGCCCTGGATGTATGGAACCACCGAAACGGTTACCACCTTTGACAAGATCGAGAACCTCTATTGGGCAGAAAAGAAAGCGGTCGAGGAAGAATTCGCAGAATGGAATGTGAAGTTCATTGCTCATTTCTCGCACTGGTTCCACTGGGGTGTGATGGTTTACTCTCGCTTTATCATTGAAGAACCACCTCAGGATGCCCAGGAAGCCCTCCGCCTCCACAACCGGGTCTGGAATGCAGCCATGCAGGCCGTCATCGCCAATGGCGGTATGATCAACGAACATCATGGTGTCGGTCTCAAACTTTCCAGATATATGCGCAAACAATATGGTAATGCCTGGCCGCTGCTGTTGAAGATCAAGAGAACAATAGACCCTAACGGTATTATGAACCCGGGGAAAACGGGCTTTGGTTTTTAAGATGAACAAAGAAAACATTATGCAATCACAAATCTTGATCGATGCCATTGAAAATTGTCGCTACTGCCTGATGTGCCGGCATGTCTGTCCGGTTGGTCATGTCACCCGCATGGAAACACTGACCCCGCACGGCTGGGGCCTAATCATCGCCTCTGTCAAACGTGGTATGTTGACCTGGGACCAGGGTGCACTGGATGTGCTCTATTCGTGCGCAGATTGTGGTACCTGCCGGGCACATTGTGTCACCGATCAGCCCCTGCCGGATGCGATCACTGCCACCCGTGCCGAGGTTGCCTCCTTGAACCTTGCTCCGGTTAATGTCATTGAAGTTCACAATGCCCTAAAAAAATGGGGTAATCCATACCAGGAACAGGTTCCTGAAATGGCCAGTGGTCAGGCCGAAGTTGCCCTTTTTGTCGGCGATGATGCCAGGTATCTCTGGCCGTCTGCATTGGAAAGTGCCATTAAACTGCTAGAAGCTGTAGATGTCAAACCTGTGTTGATTGGTGTCGGGCGCAATAATGGTTACCTGGCCTCATCTCTTGGTTTTCCAGACACAGCCAGGGAATTGATGCAGGCTACTCTTGGCGAATTGAAGGCTGCGAATGCCAGGCGTTTATTGGTGCTCACGCCGGGCGACTATTATGCTTTCGATCGTTTATTGNAAGAACGGCTGGAGCTTGAATGGCCTCAAGGTATTGAACTCCAGGATGTTGTTTCCCTGCTGGATGAAAAAAACAAGGCCGGTATCCTTAAGTTTAAAGCCTCTGCTGGCCAGGATCCTTCCGTCTATGTCGATCCGAACCATTCCTTGCGTGTTCCTGCGCGCTTTGACGCCCCGCGGAATTTGCTGGCAGGGGTTACGCCTGTTGATGGTCGCGAATTGTTCTGGCGCAAAGAACGAACCCATCCTTGTGGGAATGGAGCCTTGCAGTTCACCAGCCCGCACATTTCCGATCATCTGGCGTATTCACGCCTGGCGGATGCCAAAAAGACCGGTGCTCAGGTCATCGTAACCGAAGACCCGGGCTGCTTGAGCCAGTTGGACAGGCATGCAAGCCGTTTCGGGTTGCGCGTCCAGGGTCTTTATGAGTTGTTGGCTGACCACTTGCTGTAGGATGTAGTCGAGTTACCCAATGATCTATGGATACCTCGTGACCATCGCTTAAAAAACAATAGGAAAGATCATATCCAAACCATTTTCTTTTAAGGAGGTACGAAATGCATTTATCAATGCACAACTGGATGAGGGCCGAATCGCCCGAGGTAACCATTCGCAGGCTCAAAAAATATGGCTACGAGAGCATCGAGATCAGCGGCGAGCCGGAGATCTATAACGCCAAAGAACTGCGAAAGACCCTCAAAGACAATGGAATTCGCTGCTGGGGTGCAGTGACGTTGATGCTCGGGGACCGCAACCTGCTCGCCAAAGATCCAGCGCAACGGGCTGCTTCAGTCAAATACACCAAGGATTGTGTGACACTGGTAAGGGACATGGAAGGTTATGAACTGACGATCGTCCCTTGCACGGTTGGCAAGATCAATCCAGAAGCCACACCCGAAGAGGAATGGAAGTGGGCNGTGGAGAGTTTGCAGGAAGTCCAGGATTATGCNTCCAAAGCTGGTGTGAAACTGGCTCTTGAACCACTCAACCGCTTTGAGACCTACTTCTTATCCCGCGCCGCCCAGGCGCTTGCCCTGGCGGAAGCGGTCGGCCCGGAATGCGGTGTATGTCTGGATGCATTCCACCTCAATATTGAGGAAGCGGACCCGTTTGCGGCGATCAGATCAGCCAAAGGCCGGTTGGTGGATTTTCACGTTGCCGATAACAACCGCATGGCACCTGGTATGGGTCATTGGGATTGGCTGAAATTGGTCGGAACCTTGAAGACAATTGGTTATGATGGCGCACTGACCGTTGAGTTCGTTGCTCCCATCGATCGCACCCCCGCAAATCAATACCCGAATGCCATAGAGAAGAACCCGGTGGACATCAGCCCCGAACAACTGAAGTTCATCGAGGATCATGGGTCCAACCTGTTGTCCGAAGAGTTCTATGATTGGCTGGTAGCCAAGACATCGGAAACTCTTCTACCATTAATCAAATAATTGCTGCATTCCTGAGGCAGAGGTGATGATCTATCACCCCTGCCTCGTCGAGGTATACAATGGGTAAGATTGTTGTGATAATCGGCACTCTGGACACCAAAGGGCCAGAGATAGGTTATTTGCGCGACCGGTTGCAAGCCCTCGGCCTGGAAACCATTGTTGTCGATTCCGGTATCTTGGGGGAGCCAATAGGGATAAAGCTGGAAGCAGGTCATGATGTGAGTCGTGCTGAAGCGGCCAGTTATGCGGACACGACCATCGAAGCACTCCGCAATGCAGGCAGTCGTGGCAAGGCAGTGGAAGGGATGCGCACCGCTCTAAAAAAACTCACCCTGGAATTGTATTCGCAGGGCAGGCTGGATGCCATCGTTAGCATGGGCGGAGCAGAGGGGGCTGTGATGGGTGCTGCAGCCATGATGCAATTACCTGTCGGCGTCCCCAAAGTATTGGTTTCCCCGATTGCTTCTGGAAAGCACTACTTTGACCCGATGGTCGGAACCAGTGACATCATGGTCATTCACTCCATAGTGGATATCCTGGGGTTGAATCCCATCGCCACCACCATCTTTGATAATGTCGCTGCTGCTCTTAAGGGATTGGCCGAACATGGGCACAAGCTGCCCGAACCTGCCCCCGGAGAGAAATATGTCGCCGTCACAATGTTGGGTAATACCACCCGGGCGGTGATGGCGCTCAAAGATCGACTGGCTGAGCATGGCTATGAGGCGGTCATATTCCATTCGAATGGAGTTGGCGGCCCGGCTATGGAAGAATTGGCGGAGACAGGTCATTTCGTAGGGGTGATTGACTTTACTACCAACGAAACATTTGACCCCATGACGGGCGGTATTCACGACGGCGGTCCGAACCGTCTCAAACGGATCGGTTTGCTTGGATTGCCACAGGTTGTTGTACCCGGTTGTATTGACTTTTGTGTATTCCATGCTGGCGCCATTCCACCGGCGCTTCAAGGTCGGCCGGTTTATGACCACAATCCCGAATATACTCTTGTGCGCGCCACCCATGCAGAGATGGTTAAATTGGGCCAACTTTTCGCTGACCGCTTGAACCTGGCGAAAGGGCCGCTACGCATCGCTGTTCCGACTCAGGGGCTATCTATTCCAAACGTGCCGGGTGGCCCTTTCTGGAACCCTGAAGCCGATGCGGCCTTCCTGGAGACCCTGCGCAGTGGAATAAGGAAAGACATCCCAATTCTTACCTACGAAAGACATATTAACGATGCTGAATTTGGCATTGAAGTAGCTGACTTGTTCATTGATCTGATGAGTAAGGAGTAAAAAATGTTAACTGGAAATGGACGCGACTATAAGGATATTCCCCATCTGACGGAGGGTGATGAAGAATTTCGCAAGAAATTCCTCTCCTGGGAATTAGGCGACTTGACCTACGTGGATGTACAGGAATACCTAAAAACCAAAGATACGATTCTTGTGTCGATGGCCAGCTTTGAGCAGCATGGTCAGCATCTCCCGATCTACACCGATACGATCACTTCCATCGAGATCTCCTGCCGCGTGTCTGAAATGATCGGCGTGTTGCATACCCCGCCCATCTGGACGGGTTACTCGCCGCAGCACATGCATAGACCCGGTATGGGGCGCGGAACCATCACTTTGCGTAGCAGCACGCTGCTCAACTTGATCTATGATGTGGCTCGCAGCCTGATCCATCACGGCTTCAACCGCATAATCTTTATAAACGGACATGGTTCCAATGTTAAGGTAATTGATCCGGTCCTGCGCAAATTGCGCTACGAGACCGGCGCACTGATCGGTTTTGTCAAACCGTATATGGAAAACTATGTTGGCATCCTGGCTGGCTTGATGGAAAACCCGGTTGAAGAAACACCCGGCTGGCACTCCAGTGAATTGGAGACCTCCCAGGATCTTGCCTGGAACGAGAAATTTGTTCGCATGGAACGCGCAAATTTCACCAAAGCGCATGTCCCCGAATTCCTACCCAGGTCGTTTGAAAAGAAAGACGGCATGCCTGATGTTGAATTTGATGGCTATAAATATTTCACCTTCCCGATGGATCATCACGAATTCATTGAGAGTGGAGTGATCGGCAACCCCTTGCGTGCCACCAAAGCGAAAGGTGAAGAAGCCTTCCGGCGTCTCTCGGAGCATACTGCCCGCGGCGTTCTTGAGTTGATGAAAGTACCGGTTGAAGTACATGATCGTGAATTTATAGATCGGGCACTATAACCCTAAGAAAGAGTGGACGCGGATCGCACAAATATCCAGGATTCTTTTTTTACTTCTTCTTTCAAGAGAATTTCACGAGTTCCGATCACAGGCTAGTCTGTAAATATCGGAACTGGATTGCCATGGTTTACGATTGAAATGGCAATAAAGTTTGTTATATATTTGGGAAGCAGTAAATTGGAACCCTGTTTAAGGATGTGGATCCGTGTCCTTTTTAAAAAACAATGCACATTAAGTTAGCCTATGGTCGCGAGGGTCTGAATGTAACATTACCTGCTACGGTGGATGTTCTATCACCGCGTTTCGTGTCCGGTTTGCCCGATGAAACCGATGCGTTGCGGAATGCCTTGCGCAAGCCCATTGCATCTGCGCCATTGTCTGATCTCGTTAAACCGGGTGATGGCGTTGTGATTGTACACACCGATATTACCCGTGCCACCCCCAACGACCGCATCCTGCCCGTTTTATTGGACGAATTGGAGATGGCGGGAATCAAACGGGAGAAAATAACCCTTCTAAATGGTCTGGGTACCCATCGTCCGCAAACCGAAGCCGAATTGCGCTCCATGTTGGGCGATCATATTGTGGAAAATTATCGTTGCCTTCAGCACGATTGTAACGATGGGTCAAATCTGGTGTCGTTGGGGAATACTTCACGCGGACATCCGGTCCGTATCAATCGCACCTATCTCGAAGCCGATGTGCGCATATTGACTGGTTTTATTGAGCCTCATTTTTTTGCCGGTTTCAGTGGCGGTCCAAAAGCGGTCCTCCCATCGTTGGCGGGAGCTGAAAGTGTCTTCACAAATCATGGCATTGAGATGATCGCTCACCCAAAATCCACCTGGGGAGTCATTGAGGGAAATCCGATCTGGGATGAAATGTGCGAGGTTGCCCTGCACACCCACCCCACCTTCCTGTTGAATGTGTCCCTTAATGTCAGGCGCGAGATCACCGGTATCTTTGCCGGGGATATGCTGGCCGCACATGCACAGGGCTGTACCTTTGTGAAAGAGCATGCTATGTGCGCTGTGGATAGTCCGTATGACATCGTTATCACAACCAATAGCGGTTATCCCCTGGATCAGAATTTGTACCAGTCGGTCAAAGGATTGAGCGCAGCAAATCAGGTCGTTCGACCGGGGGGCGCGATCATCATCGCTGCTGCCTGCGAGGATGGTCTCCCCAACCACGGACGTTATGCCACCTTGCTGGCTGAGGCTGGGTCCATCCAGGGATTGGTGGACATGATCTCACAGCCTGGTTTCTGTGCCCAGGACCAATGGCAGGTGCAGATCCAGGCCCAAATTCAAAACCATGCAGACGTGTATGTGTATAGCGATGGTCTTTCCGATGAGCAGATCCAACAGGCTTTATTCACCCCCTGTCGCAACCTCGAACAGACCGTTTCGCAGCTTCAGCAGAAATATGGCCATTCAGCGCGTATCTGTGTCATACCAGATGGCCCCCAAACGATCCCTTATTTACAAGGAGATGTATGAATAGCAAAACCTACCACCTGCGCGAATTCATAAACCCGGCTGATGGACGCAGTATTGTTGTTGATACCAGTGCTGGTTTGTCGTTGGGTCCCCTGCCCGGTTTGGAACATTTCATGGAGTCGGTTTCTCCCATTTTGCCGGTTGCGGATGGCCTGATCGCCAGCCCGGGTCAATCCCGCAAGATACTGGGGCGCACCCGCCAGGATGCTGCCTTGCTGATGCGTGCAGATTGGACGAATGCTTTACGTAGTTCCAATTTTGTCTTGCCTCCCGAGACGATCATCCACATTCCCATGTTCTCTCCCCGGGATGGGCTCGATTTGGGCGTCAGCGCACTTGTTGTCTATTTTCTGCTGGGTCATGAGGAACAGATCGAAGCCGGATGTCTGAAAACCACGGTCCAATTTGCCATCCAGGGGGACGAGGTGGGTATCCCTTTGATCGTGGATGTCCAACCAGTCGGCCCTCGGGTGGTGATGCGTGACAAAGCCATCGAATTGGGAGTCTCCTACGCATTGGAGGCCGGAGCCGATGGCATAGCCGTACCCTGGCCAGGACGTAACTCCTTTGAGATGATCCTGGCCATGTCTGCTGAAGTTCCTGTGTGGGTCAAGCCATCCAGCCTGGATGCCATCCCGTCAGAATTGGATGAAGCCCTCGCTTTGGGTGGAGTTGGCCTTTGGTTGGATGAGCGTCTGTTTACCCATCCCGATCCAATCGGTTTGCTCAAGACCTGCACAACGCGTATACATCCCGCTTTGCTTGCAGAGCAACCATAAGGAGAGAGACCCATGCAAAATGGATTGCAAAGCAGGATGGACAGGTTATTCAACCGCCACGGGGATGGACGCGCAGTCTGTGTTGCGGCTGACCATGGTTATATGAGCGATGTCACCCCTAATGTCACCAAATTGCGCTCGATCGTTTCGGCTACCATCCGGGGTGGGGTGGATGGCATCCTGCTCAGTCCCGGTCAGGCGATGCGGTTGGCTCCTTTGTTTCAGGGGCGCGATGGCCCGGCTCTCATCGTTCGGGCAGATTGGATGAATATGCCCCGCTTGGGCACCTCCAATGTCTCCAATTCTGTTCCCCAACGTTTGTTGCTGCATCAAAAAGTCCTCACCGCTGAACAGGCATTGGCTCTGGGTGCAACCGCCATCACGATTTACCTGTTTCTGGGTTACAACGACCGCATGGAGGCAAACGGGATCGATGTGTGTGCTCGATTTGCGGCTGAGTGCCACAAGGTTGGTTTGCCCTGCATCATGGAGCCTTTAGCTTATGGCGGTCAGGTGACCGGTTCCAATATTGTTGAGATATTGACTTTAGGTGCCCGCACTTGTGTGGAGTTGGGGGCGGATGCCCTCAAGATCCCCTATACAGGGGATGTGGAATCCTTTCGCAATCTGTGCCAGATCTCCGAAATACCGGTTTTGGTATTGGGGGGTGCCCGTTCAGATACTGAGCGGGATGCATTGGAGCTTTTCGCCGAGGGACAGGAGGCGGGTGGTAGTGGTTGCCTGATGGGGCGTAATGTGACCAAGTCTCCAGATCCTCAGCGAATGGTCGCCCAGTTATGCAGCATCGCTCATAAAGGCTGGTCGGTGGACCGTGCCTTGCGTACCGAAGATTGGAATTTCATGCGCTTGAAAGCCCACCCGGCGGATTGTACCGGCTGTCAATTGTGTGTCACAGCCTGTGTTGCCAGTCATGGCGAAGGATCATTTGGAAATCACTTGTCCCGTTTGCGAATAGATCCGGGCAGCAAACCAGGCGCACATAAGGTTATGTTCTGTACGCTCTGCAAAAAGTGTCTGGATGTTTGCCCAAGCCAGGCATTACGCTGGCATGCAGAGACCGGTGCTGTCGAATTGCTGGTTGATCGATGTACGGCCTGTGATAAATGTGTCGAAGTTTGCCCTACAGGTGTGATCGTTCGCAGTGATGAGAGCGTCCAGGTTGCTTCGGGTCAGACCTTGCCCTGGTACCCGGTCGTATGTGATCTGTGTGCGGGCGAGCCTGAGTGTGCCCGGATTTGCCCTACCAGCGCCATCTTTGTGGATGAGCGCAAGGAGTTGGCATGATGAACTTACGAGAGCGGGCTTATTGCGATCAAATTTTGCGGGCTGATCTGTCCACTGGCTCGATTAATATCACCCCCCTGCCTGCCGAGGCGATGCCCCTTATCCTGGGTGGCAAAGGGTTGGGTGCCTGGTTGCTTTATCAGGAACAATTACCGGGTGTGGATCCTCTATCTCCCGAAAATCACCTGATCTTTCACAACGGTCCTTTGACCGGGACAACAGCCCCTACCGCCGGGCGTTTCGGTTGTACGACCCGCAGTCCAGCCACTGGAACCTATAGCGACGCTTATTGTGGTGGCTATTGGGGACCTGTGCTCAAATACGCCGGTTATGATGCCCTGGTTTTGACCGGAGCGGCCAGCCAACCCGTCATCCTGGTCGTGGATGGAGAAAAAATTGAATTACGTCCGGCCGGGCATTTGTGGGGATTGAGTATTTCTGAAACGATCCTCCGTTTATCAGAGGAATATGGACATGATTGGCAATCCCTGGTCATCGGCCCTCCCGGTGAACAGAAACGCAACCTTGCAGGCATCTTCAACGATTCTCGGACTTTGGCACGCGGCGGTGTCGGGGCAGTGATGGGGTCAAAGAACCTGAAAGCCATCCTGACGCGTGGCAATGGTTCGGTCAAGGTGTACGACCCGCAAAAATATGACCGTGCTTTGCAGTTGGCTTT
>BS_KBA_SWE02_21mDRAFT_10000788_pt1 | contig 12011 bp, 7 predicted proteins | sample BalSeasSWE02_21m_FD_9196 | JGI IMG/M metagenome (IMG submission 9196)
GAAAAAAAATGCCCGGGAACTACTTCTGCATCCGGTCCGCCTACAAAGATCAGTGGTGGATTTTTCAGCTTTTTCAGGCGGGATGCAGTTTTAAGCACAACGGAAGCTGTTGTGATAAGTGAAGTAAAGAGGACAATCTGAGTCTTCAGCTTCGAAGCCAGCCTGACAGGATTGCGACGATCAACGATGCCGTCAAGCAGGTAAATATCATGATGCTGTAAAACAGTGTACAGATATTCCATTTCCAATGGTTCACACCTGATAAACCGGTTCAATCTGATGGTCTGGATCGCAAGCCGGGGTTTGCAGACCAGAATTTTTAACCTGTTGTTATTTCGCTCAGCATCCGGATAATTTGATATTTTATTTTCTACCTGCATAAACACCGGGTTTAATATCACAAAGCAGTTTCAAAAAGGGCGTAGTGGCGATGAGGTTCCATTTTAATACCTGTGGCCCGTTCAAGAAATCTCCTGGTCATTACAATACTATCTGTGTTTTCCTCGAAAATATACCCTCCCTCCCCGTATTTAATTCCTGATTTTCTGATATAAGGTATAGCATACAAAATCATCGCCTGCACAGCATGACTCTTTTTATACCCAGGTAAAACTGCAATTTCAGTAAAGCGGAAAGTATCAATCTGCCGTCTAAAATAGTAGCGCAGAACGTGTTTTAAACTCAGGTGCTCCTGACCTTTAAGAAGTTGATTGAAATCAGGATACCAGAGAAAAAACCCGATAGGCTTCCCATCTTTTTCAGCAAACAAAAGATTTTCTTCTTTAATCAAAAAACGAAACGGATGAAAGAGTTCAAAATCCTCCTGAACATTACGTTCTGCCCAAAACGGATGATTGGGGAAACAGGCATTATTAAGGTATGTGTAAATTTCAGTTTCCTGCTTAAGTTTCATTTTATTAAGCTTTCTTACCGTTATGCCTTTAAAATCAGGAATGTCACCCATTCTCCGGTGATAATCAATAAAAGGGTCAAAGGGGAATTTGTAAGAAACCATTGGTATTTTCCTGAAATCAGGGAAGTAGTCCTGATAATATTCCCTGTTGTAAGGAAGTCCGAATACCGGGGCCTCACTAAAATTGCTTGTCAGTATGCCTGCACCGTAGTTTAAATGGCCATTGAGTCCTATTACTAAACGTTTGCAATGTGGAAATGTGGCACGTGCTTTTTCTGCGATAAGGTCTGTTACACCTGACAAACCAGGCTGTGCCTCAAAAAAGGAAACCTGCACATATTTGGGGAGTTTCTGATCGTGAATAAGGGTAAACCTACCTACCACATCCTCCTCTTGCAAAATTAAAAATGAATGAACGGTTGCATGTTGATGATATGCAGAGGGACCCTCAACCAACAGTTGGGTAATATCATATTCTGAAGCACGGTAGAAAATATTGGTCTTATAAATCTCTTCCGGAATTTTGTAAAAAGCACGGAAATCTCTTTTAGTATATACCTCTTTTAAGATCATATAAAGTACTCCTCTGCTTTGGGGAAGCCCAGAAAACCTGTATGTGCCGCTGAACAGTATGAACCTGCATGACCTAATATCACGATATCTCCGATATGAGCCTGCGGAAGTTCTACATCCTGTGCAAGATAATCACGTGAATATGTGGAGCACCCGTAAATGGAAGACAAGCTGCTGGTTTTGTCAGATGCAGAGTTGAATCTACTCACTACTGAAACCGGGTGAAACGCGCTATCAGGATAAAACAGCGGTCTTGGAAACTGGGCACTGGAGGCATTGACTCCGATTAATTGCTGATTGTTACGCATTTTTATATCAGTAATTTTGCAAACGAAGTACCCGGCATCAACTCCGATTATTCTGCCCGGTTCCAGTATCAGACTTGTTTTGCGGCCTGAATTGGATCCTATATTCTTCATTAATTCTGTAACTTTACAGCCATAAGAATGTATGTCGAATCCACTGATTATTTTTTCCCCCGATCCGAAACCTCCCCCAAAATCAATATATTCGAGTTTTGGGAAAAATTCTGCCAGATTCGTGACATGTTTGTAGCAATCAAGAAAATAGTCAATTTCAGAAATGTTGGTCCCTACATAAATATGAAGTCCGGAGATAAGTGAGTTTCCTTTAAGGCTGTTAATTGAGTCCATGGTGAGTCCCAGACGGCTTTGATTCCCGATAAAATAACCTCCGGTGGTTTTTCTGGGAACAACCAATTCGCCAATATTACATCTAATACCAATCCCGGTGTCAGGAAACAGGGATTGCCATAATTCAAATTGACTGATAGAATCAAGAATTAATTTTGCTCCGCTCGATTTAACCCGTCTCATGGTTGATTCATCCATAGCTGAGGCGGCATAAATAATTTCGTCGCCCCTGAAATTCATATCGAGAGCCATTTCCAGGTGAATTAACGAGTTAACGAATATTTTTAGACCTTCTTGTTTGATGATCTTTAGAAACTGAGGATTTGAATTGGCCATCATGGCATAGTTAACAGATAGCGGGGTGTAGAGGATATTTAAAAATCCACGGCAATTCTCCTGAATTCTTTTAGTATCATAAATATAAAATGGCGTTTCACCTGAATCACTAAATTCCCAGATCTTTTCTAAAAGATGCTCACTTATTAATAATTCATTTATCATCAGGTATCCGGTATTTAATTTCAATATAGGCTAATATTATGACTTCCTCTTACTGATCACCCTTCAGCAAAATGAATTATCCTCTGATTATAATTATCTTCACCATACTGTTCAATATCTTTGATCTTCGTGTTGGTCAGGTCTATGATAAACCGGGCATGTTTTGCGAGATGAATATACATCGCTGCAAAACCAACAACCGGTTCAATGGCTTTTGGGTTTTTGAGTAATATGGTAAACAATAATTTCCAGAACAATATACCGGTCCGACTATTGAAGCCAACCTTACCGCATACCTTCAGAAATGATATTAAAAGCCTGATTTTTTTCAGTGTTCCGGGTTTGTGCCTGTAACAAGGATTCAGGTTAAGTCCAAGATAAGCAAGTCTTTTATAATAATTCTCAGGATCATATATATTATTAAGGATGGAGGTATAATCCTTTAAAATATCTGATCTCGGTCTTATGGTCTGGAAATTCAAGCCGCTTGACATCTGGTCTATTTCCATGGAAGGATTACTGATCCTGGTAACTTCCTGAAATAAACGGCCTTCATTTTTCAACCTTCTCGCTAATTGCGTATCAGGAAGAGCGTACAAGGTTCCTACCATAGCCATACAGATGCCTGAATCCCTGATGCAGTTCATCAATAAACCTGCTGAGTGTTCAGTTTCATTGTCAAATCCAAAGATGAAACTTGCATCTACAATAATTCCATAAGATAATATCTTTGTGATAATACCAGGGATTGATTTATTCATGTTCTGATGTTTATGGGCTTTTTCCAGAACAGTATCCTCGGGAGTCTCAAGTCCGATACTTAGATATCGGAATTCTGCTTTTTTCATCAGCTGAAGGAACATATCATTGCCTGCAAAGTTCAATGAGGCTTCAGCCTGGAAATAGAAAGGAAAGCTGTTTTTTTCAGACCAATCAGCAATGGAATTCAGAAGTTCTACCACAGATTTTCCGTTGGCGAGGAAATTATCATCAATAAAAAAGATATGTCCCCTGTATCCAAGTTTATTAAGGCATTGAAGTTCAGTGATTATCTGGTCAGCACTCTTGGTTCTTTGATTTCTTCCAAAGATTTCAATCACGTTACAAAATTCACAATTATAAGGACATCCCCGCGAATATTGTATGGCCATCATCAGGTAATCAGAAAAGCGGATCAGATCATACCTTGGAACAACAGACCTTATCATGTCAACAGGTTCGCTATTAAGGTATGCACCCTTTGCAATACCCTTGTTGAGATCGTTCAAAAAAAGAGGAATGGTATTTTCCCCTTCTCCCATAACCAGATAATCCGCTTCTGAATATAGATTGGGCTGGCAGGTAGGATCCGGTCCGCCTACTACGACTTTTATCCCGTACTCATGTGCTTTTCTGATAATTGCAATTATACCCGGTTGCTGGGATAACATTCCACCGGTACAGACAATGTCAGCCCACTCAAAGTATTTATCCTGCAAAGAAGTGGTATTTAAATCAATCAGTTTGAAGTTCCAGTCCTGGGGTAATAATGCAGCTACCGTCATTAACCCCAAAGGAGGTATGGGATATTTTGCCCCTGCTATCCTGCATACATCCACATAATTCAAAGAACTGTTCCTGGAAAATTCAGGATGAACCAAAAGGCAATTTGTTTTATCAGACATACAGCTCCCCAATAATTCCGCTCAACTTTTACCTGTGTAAAAAAAAAGTTAATTATTAAAGATATGAAATTTTGGAATTAGTCAGATCAATAATCACGGAAGATAAAGCTATCCCTGATAAGTTCTTCTGCGTGTTATATGCGAAACCCACACCTGATTCCTGCGCTTGACATCAAAATTGGGTTCCTGCATATCGTCAACAAAAGGAGAAATATTACTGATGGATAATTTTGGTTAAATTGTTTAATCAAAAAATCTATAAGATGACAAAGGAAAAGTTGCTCCGGATTACCGATTACTTTATATCCGATATATTCAATTATTATGCCTTTAATGTCCATTAATTTAATATGTTAGCCTGAGGATGGTATTTTTCCATGCACAATTCCTGTAACCAATGATGGACTTATTACCTTTGTTCGACAATTTTTTTAAAGTCAGATGGTGTTAGTTAACACCAATCTTACTTAGTTTTGTGCTAAACAAAGAAATTAATAGTTTTACTTCTATAGATGCGAAAGAACCAATAAAAACTATCACACTATATTTTTTCGTAAGATTGGGAAAATGATGAGAAGGGGATTTATGAGGAATATGAATTCATCAATTTGGAAATTAATAAATCAATTACTCTGAATCGATTTGATTGTAGATTTCCATGTAAAATTTTATGATATGGCTTTAACAGGAAAGGTGCTCAAAAGTTCCATTAAGATAAATCGCAGATTGAGTATCACGCATAAGAGTATGGATGAATTACAGGAGAATACCTTACGAAAATTATTGCGATCGGCCTCTCGTACCGATTTCGGAAAACATTATAATTTCGAAGCTATTCTTCGGTCTGCGAATGTTGTAGAAGAGTATCAAAAACAGGTTCCACTTTTTGATTACGATAAGATACATAAGGAATGGTGGCTCAGATTACTAAAAGGTGATAAAGATGTTACCTGGCCAGGAGAAATTAAATATTTAGCGCTAAGTTCTGGAACAACCGGAAGCTCAAGTAAACAAATCCCAATAAGTAAGGATATGATTCTGTCAATGCGCAAAGCTGGTTTTAACCAATTGTGCAGGTTGTCTGATTTTAATTTGCCCACCAGCTTCTATGATAAGGAAATACTTTTGTTAGGCGGGAGTACCCAACTGGAACAAATTGATCGCGTATCTATGGGAGATTTAAGTGGTATTTTAGCTGCCAACCTTCCTCTCTGGATGAATAAGTTTTATAAGCCAGGGCTTAAAATTTCTAAAATAAGAGATTGGAATACAAAATTGGATATAATTACCAGAGAAGCTCATACATGGGATATTGGAATTGTTTGTGGCGTACCTGCCTGGGTTCAAATATTAATTGAGCGCATTATTGATTATTATAATGTTAAGAGCATTCATGATATCTGGCCTAATTTTAAAATATATATACATGGAGGGGTTTCACTTCAACCCTATAAAGACTATTTCAAGTCCTTATTAGGAGAGGATATAATTTACCTTGAAACATATCTGGCATCAGAAGGATTTATCGCATTCGAATTATTGAATGGAACTGGGGCAATGAGTCTCGTAATGAGGAATGGGATTTTCTATGAATTTATTCCTTTTACTTCAGATAACTTTTCGTCTGATGGGGAGTTACTAGAGAAAGCGATGGCGCTTGGTTTTAGTGAGATTAAAGAAAATGAAGAATATGCCATTGTGCTTTCAACCAATGCAGGAGCATGGAGGTACTTGATCGGAGATACAATTCGGTTTACTGATCTAAGTAAACAAGAACTTATAATTACTGGAAGAATCAAGCATTTTTTAAGTCTGTGTGGCGAACATTTATCTGTCGGTAATATGAATGATGCTGTTTCTCAATTAAACAAGGAGATGAATCTTAATATTAAGGAGTTTACGGTGTTTGGAGATAATGTTGATAATTATTTTACACATACATGGTGGCTTGGATCAGATAATCTTCTTGAAAGTACATTAATAAGTGATCGATTAGACTCAATATTATGTTCCTTAAACGACGACTATAAAACTGAACGTACGGCTGCATTAAAAGAGGTAAAAGTTAATTTAGTTTCAAATGATTTATTTTATAAATGGATGAAGATTCATAATAAAATGGGTGGTTCACATAAATTTCCCAGGGTCTTGTCAGATAAACAAAAAATTAGTTGGCGTTCCTTTCTTGAGCAACAAAATGTTAAGTTGGTATGATTGCGACCGTGCTTGAAGGGTTCTTACTGGGTCTTTTTTTGAGTGTGTATATAGGTCCTGTTTTTTTCTTACTTATTGAAACAAGTATAAAGACGGGTCTCCGGGATGCATTTATCATGGATGCAGGCGTAATAGTAAGTGATTTACTGTGGATCATTCTTCTCTATTTTGGAATTGACACCTATTTAGGAACGTTCTTATCTAGCCCGAAATCAAAGGCTATTGCTGGCGCTATATTTATAATGTTTGGATTAAGCACCCTGTTAAAGCTTAAAAGAGTCAGAAAAGTCCAGATATTAAAAAAAGGAGGAACACTTTTCTCAAAAGGTTTTTTCCTCAATACAATTAATCCTTCTGTTGGTCTATTTTGGTTGGCAACAATTGCTTTTGCAATACGACAGTTCAAAAATGATATAAATCAAATAGCCCTGTTTTTTATTTCTGTTTTTTGTACAGTAATAGCAATTGATGCATTCAAATTTTTCCTGGCCAAGAAGCTTAGCCCGTTTTTGAATGAACAGCGTCAGCATAGATTAAGTATTATCACAAGTATAATCATGATAATATTTGGAGTGTATATGATTTCAGTTAAATCCAGATAGCTTAATCTAAGGTTTGAGGCGAAACCAAATTAGGAAAATCCTTATGTAAGCAATTGTAGATATATATTAACAAATTAAACAGCTGCTAAATTTTAATGTAAAACATTTAGATTAGTACAAATAATAACCCTCTTCTTCAAACTGTCGCATTTTGTAAGGATTATGGAGTAAAAGCCTATCCGGGAAAGCCTGTTGATGGTGAAGCATTATTAGACCTTATAAAATACAATTTAGCAGTGTGAAGAGGTTGAAAATGAGTTATTATAGAAATATATAAAGAGAATAAACAAACAATGACCTATATAATTTATTAATTTTGTCAAACAATGTATTCGAAATAGAAAAATGGATATCAATTATATGTAACCAACCAAAAATTGGTTTGTTGAAAATCAGCGTTTTACGATTTTGGATTATGCGGGTTATGAATGAGAAGAACCTATTTATAATCAGATACAATAGATCCGCCTCACAAAATATTAATCTTATTATTAGATTTTTTTAATCCTGGCATGCTTATAAAAAAATCAATGTTAAAAACAGCTGGCTATATTATATTGCTGATTTCATGCATTTCTTTTTTAATGATCCTAATTGTCCCATGGTTTGGGTTTACTAAATTGCAACTTGCAGGAATTACCACAGGATTGATAATTGTTGGGGAAATATTGTTTTATCTTAGTTTGTTCATTTTAGGAAAAAGTTTTTACGAAAAAATTAAGAGTAAACTGAGATTTTGGAAAACAAAGGGTAAGGACTCTAATCCTCCAGTGCAAAACGATTTAAAATAATATACTGCAACATACAATCACTGAGATTCCCTTCATGGAATACTGCAGGAAATCAGATGGTGCGATAGGAATGATAGGGAGAAGGGGAGTGGAGCCTGCCTGCCGCTCTGGATGGGAGGTATATATGTAACTAAACCTCTATAGATATAGAATATATATGTAAATTACATATACTTTTCATAAGAGGTAAAAAGCACTAATAGAATTTGCTAAAAACCAAAGAACATATAAGGAAATGAAGTACCTGCCAACTTTCTCAGAAAAAATCAAGAAATTCTTAGCACTCACAATTTTGAGTCTCCCACTTCCAATCATCAGGCTATTAATTGGGACGCCTATCAAGTTAGATGGTCAGACCATGGATCCAGTTGTCCAATTTATGGTGAAATATTTTGTCGACCATGAAGTCGGTTACCTTCCTACACCAGAAGAGGAACGCAGAGAATTCGACATCCAGGGTAATTGGTTTGCACATAAACCAGAACCTTCCGTTTCTATTACCAGATGGACCGTGAATGGCCCCAATGGTGATATTCCATGCGACATACATCGTCCCGCAAAACTGCCTGCAACGNATGGCNCCAATGNTNNTATTCCATGCGACATACATCGTCCCGCAAAACTGCCTGCAACGGATGCTCCTGCTCTTATATATTATCATGGAGGCGGACATGTGTCTGGTTCATTGGAGTCACACCGAAATCTCTGTCGACAATTGGCCTATGAAGTAAACTGTGCAGTTGTGGCGGTAGATTTTAGATTAGCACCCGAAAATAAATTTCCTATAGGGATAAATGATTGTTTGGCTGCATATGATGCTGTTGTCCAACAGGCCCAGGAACTTGGTTTAGACCCCAGGCGTATCTCTGTAGGAGGTGATAGTGCAGGAGGTAATGCTTCTGCCGTTATTGCACAACAAAGGAAGTCATCATCCTTTCCGCCAAAATTTCAAGCGCTATGGGTACCATGGTTAGACATGAGTAAACAAACTCGCTCATATGAACTAATGGGCGAAGGCTTCTTTTTGGAAAAGAAAAAAATGGAGTGGTATACCGCACATTATTTGCGTTCTGAAGAAGACGGATTAAATCCATTGGCTTCTCCATTTCTGGGAGATGTTGAGGGTGTATGTCCTGCTGCCGTTTTTTCAGCTGGATTCGACCCGCTGAGAGATGAAGGCAGAGATTATGTTGAAAAATTAAAAGCAGCAGGTGTGCCTACCCAATACAAACTTTACGAAGGTGTGGTTCACCCTTTTGTTAATGTAGCTGGAAAAATTCCAATTGCCCGAAAAGCATTTGATGAAGCAATTGTCATACTTAAAGAAAATATTTAAAATCATAAATTAAGGAAATCAAACATAACAACAGCTTTGGCGACGGCTCGCAGGCAGGCGGTCGAAAGTTGCAACCAGAAAGATGTAAAGGGAGAGGTGGGTTAGTGTTTTTATTGTGGATTTGAAATATAGCTCACACCTATAATGAATCTCTGATTATCTCTTCGATTACCAGAATAATACAGGAAACAAATTGTAAATGAAAAAGAGAGGGAAGGACAGAATATTACGCAGAAGGATAATTGTCTTGTTACTGTGTGCTATAATGTTGCCAAGCCTGATCCTGGCCTACATGGGCTTGCGTTATATCAAACAGGAGGGGCAGAGGCAGGAGCAGCTGATTGAGCAGGGGTTGATAAGCACCCTGGCCGGCTTTGCAAGGGAAACAGAAGCAATCATTGACCAGAATCTGATTCGGGAATTCGATTCGCTGATTGAAGTTACCTCAATTAATAACTCTGTTTCTCCATCAAAAATTTATAGCTTCATATCTGAAAACCCTATTCTGGAGGAGGTGTTCATACTTGATAAAAATGGACTGCTCCTCTTTCCAAGATCCTTCCGGGTTCAGAAAACACCAGAACAGAATCTGCCCTCATTATCTGCTACTGCAAGAGAATTGCTTGTCATCGGGGAGGAATCTGAAGTTCTGAGACTATATGATGATGCTATCAGTAACTATACATTAGGATATAACAATTGTCGGTTCACTAAGGAAAAACTGGCATTTCTTATCCGGATAGCAAGATGTCACTTCAAGTCCGGAGAGTTAACTAAGGCAACTCAATCCTATCACAAAGTGATCGCAGATGACAATGACCGGTTTTATGGGGAAGGAGTGCCGTATCAATTTATTGCTACACTTCAGATGACTCAGATATTTGATAAGATGAAACAACCAGCGGAAGCCTTCAATGTGGTTGTGCATCTATACGAAAAAATGATCTCCGAGTTCTACATGTTTGACAGGCAACAGTTTATGTACTATTTAAATATTGTACATGAGGAACTTGCCAGGTATCTGCAGCAGGCAGGGTCAGCTGCTCCGGAACAGCTCGACAGTCTTCTCCAGAGAGAAAAATTAATTTTGAAGGAACCCGCTCGTAGTGATTTTCTTTATGCAAATGTTATCCCTTCCATTGAAATCGCCCTGCACACAAAACCTGATCCGGACATTTTACGCTACACTTTGATCGATCATTATGCCGATAGTTCAATCTATGTCGCCTTCAGGGATTCAGGTTCCCCGCCTGATAAAACAATGATCATCGGGGCCATTCTCAGCTACAGTCACCTTCTTGCACTGGCCAGGGAATCTGCCGGAGAATTTGACATTGGAGAGAATCTTCAGGTAACCTTTCTTCCTGTAAGTAGTACTTCCCTGCAGATGGATGAACCTGCCGGAACATTTATTGCAGAGGAACCTCTGCATCTTCTGGCAGGGACCATGGAAGGTTGTAAGCTGGGTATTGTGGGAACACAGGGCATGTCGATTAAAAATTTTACCTCGAGGGGCGTCGCGCTCTATTATGCGCTGATTCTTACAATCCTGCTGGTGATTGCACTGGGGGTGACCTTTATGTTCCATGATATTTCCAGGGAGCAGGAACTATCCAGAATGAAAGCTGAATTTATTTCAAATGTCACCCACGAAATCAAGACTCCTATTGCTACGATCTGCAGCCTTGCTGAAAATGTCAACGAGGGCTGGATCACTTCAGCAGAGAAGCAGCAGGATTATTTTCGCCTTATTGCCAGTGAGGGTGAGAAACTGGGACATCTGGTGGAAAACACACTCGATTTTTCCAGAATTGAATCCGGAATTAAGAGAATTAATGTTGAAATGAGCTCAATACAGGAAGTAATTGAAAAAACGATTGAGAGATTCAGGATAATGAATGAGGGACAGAAGATGGAGTTAACTGCTGATGTTGATGATAATATACCACCTGTTCCTATTGATAAAACAGCCATGGAGCAGGCTCTTTTGAACCTCCTTGATAACGCTTTAAAGTACTCACCGGGAGAAAAGGTAATCAGACTGTATGCAAAGGTGGAAAAAGATCATCTTAGTATTGCCATTTCTGACAAGGGGATGGGAATTGATAAAAAGGATCGTTCAAGGATATTTGATAAATTCTACCGTTCGGAGTCAGGTTCAGTGTGGAATATTACAGGAAGCGGAATCGGGTTAACACTGGTTAAAGAGATCGTTGAATCACACAGGGGTATTATTCTGGTTGAGAGTGAACAGAATATAGGAAGTATATTTACGATACGAATACCTGTATAACATAAATAAAATGGCAAAGATTCTTCTGATTGAGGACGAGCAGGCACTGAGACAGGCCCTGCAGGATGCTTTAGAATACCATGGTTATTCTGTAATTACATCTGCTGATGGAGTATCCGGGCTTAACCTGGCTGAAAACGAAAACCCTGACCTGGTAATTCTTGATGTTATGTTACCTGGCCTGGATGGGTTTGAAGTATGTACCAGGTTACGGGCCTCTGGATTCCGTTCACCTGTTCTAATTCTCACCGCCCGCTCTGAGGAGGTTGACAGGGTGGTGGGACTTGAACTGGGTGCTGACGATTATATCGTAAAACCATTCAGTACAAGGGAACTTATGGCACGTGTTAAGGCTCATCTCAGGCGGTCGTCTAATTTGGCATCCTCTTCACCCTCGCGGTGCTCATTCGGGGATGTGGTGGTGGATTTTCCGGGTTCAACCGTAACCCGTGGCGGGAAAGCAATTCCTCT
>BS_KBA_SWE02_21mDRAFT_10000789_pt1 | contig 11988 bp, 10 predicted proteins | sample BalSeasSWE02_21m_FD_9196 | JGI IMG/M metagenome (IMG submission 9196)
AAAGATTGCCAACTATAGATTATATTGATGACAAAGAAGGAAAGCCATTGAATATTCAAAAAATTATTGGAAAAAAACCGGTGTTTGCTTCAGGAAATTCTGACGGCGATTTACAAATGTTACAATGGACAGATTCAAGCAGCTATACTTCTTTCCAATTATATCTACATCATACTGATTCAATTAGGGAATGGGCTTATGATAGAAATTCACATATAGGAAAATTAGACAAAGGTTTAGATGAAGCCNATGAAAAAGGCTGGACGGTTATTGACATGAAAAAGGATTGGAAAGTAATTTACCCTTTTGAGTTAGATGCTAACTAAACCGTTTTTAAATAAATTTTAAGAAATTTCTATATTTAAGTATTTTGTTAATATTGGGCTTAAAACAGTTTTAGTAACTGGTTTTGAAATAAAATCGTTACAACCAACGGCAAAGGCTTTTGCTCTATCCTCTGAAGTTGTATAAGCTGTTTGAGCAACAATAACAAGGTTAGGGTTAAATTCTTTAATTAATATTGTAGCATCATAACCATTCATAACGGGCATTTTAATATCCATTAAAACAAGGTTTATTGCTGCATTATCTCTGCAAATTTCCACTGCTTCTTTTCCGTTTTTCGCATGCAAGAGATCACAATCTATATTTAAAACATCAGTTAATAATATTTCAATAAATAAGTAATTAACTTCCTCATCTTCAACAATTAAAATTAGTTTTTTCTGTGGGGTCTTTTGCATATTCATAATTTTATTTTGATTGGTAACCTTTATTATAGATGGTTTATATGGTATTGATAGCGTGAAAGTTGAACCTACACCTTTTTCAGAAACCACTGTTATTTTTCCTCCCAATAATAGTGCATTTTCTTTTGCAATTGATAAACCGAGACCTAAACCTCCAAATTTTTGTGAAAGTTCTTTTTCTACTTGTGAAAATCTGTCAAATATGGTTTTTTGTTTTTCTGAATTTATTCCAACACCTGTGTCTTTAACAAAAATATCTAAGAAATTTCCATTTAAATTGTAACCAAAATCTATAGAGCCTATGTGGGTAAATTTGAATGCGTTTTCTAATAAATTACTTAAAATTTTATTTAATTTAGAAGCATCAGTAAAAATGGTACTTTCAGTATCAGGTAACCTTTTTTTAAAGTATAATGGTACATTGTTTTCTTTTGATGTTATTTGAAAAATCGAAAATAACGCTAACATTAAATTATTTAAACAAACTTCTTTTTCAATAATTTGCACTTGTTTAGTTCCAAGTTTTGAAATTTCAATAATGTCGTCTATTACTCTTAAAAGTTGGTCGCCACTATTTTGAATAATGTTAATGTAATTTTTTTGTTTTTCTAAAGATAAATCTGGTAACTTTAATATTTCTGCAAACCCTAAAATGCCATTCATTGGGGTTCTTATTTCGTGAGACATATTGTTTAAAAACTCAGTTTTTAATTTGTTACTTTCTTCAGCTTTTTCTTTGGCTGTTTTAAGTTTTTTGTTTTGTCGTTTTAATTTCTTTTCAACATTTTTTATGTCGGTAATATTAACCATAGAAACGAGTACTGTTTTACCATCTTCTAAAAGTACCGATTTTACAATTACTGAAATAACGCTTCCGTCACCACGTACTATTTCAGTTTCTCTTATAAATTCAGTTTTATTTGAAGCAAATGAAACAAGTTCATCTTTAAATGTGTTAAAAGAGTTTTCATTAAAACTTTTGCTTAAATAGTTTAGATCATCTTTAGAAGCAACTCCCAATAAATCTAACGTAACATTATTTGTGTTTAAAACTTTTACTTTAGAGGCGCATTCATAAACAAAATCGGAATTTTGATCTAAATAAAGTTTTAAATTGGGAACCTGTTTACTCTTTTTTTCTAAAAGCAATTTTACTTCTGAAAAATCTTCTTCCCAAAGCGAAACAGGACTCTTTTCAAACAGGTTGCTAAATCTATTTTTACTTTCTAAAAGCAGCCTATTTTTTTCTGATAATTGATTGCCTATTAAATGTAATTCTTGATTTTGGGTTTTTAATATTTGTTCATTTTCTTTTAGTTTGGTAATATTTTCTTTAATAGCCACATAATTTATAATGTTTCCATTTTTATCTTTTATAGGTGAAATTGTGGTTTGTTCCCAAAATAATTTTCCGTTTTTGGTTTTATTTTGAAACTCACCTTTCCATATATTTCCATCACTTATAGTTTTCCAGAGTTGCTTGTAAAATAGATTAGGCTGCTGACCTGAATTTAAAATTCTTGGATTTTGTCCCAATGCTTCTGCAGCTGTATACCCAGTAACTTCGGTAAATTTTGGATTTGTATATTCTATATTCCCATTTAAATCAGTAATTACAATTGTATTTGCACTTTGTTCAACAATAGTTGAAAGTTTTAATGTTTCTTTTTCTGCATTTTTACGTTGTGTAATGTCTCTGTCTACAGCTCTAAACCCTTTCAATTCACCATTGTCATTTAATATTGGAATGGCATTGCTTTCTAAATAACGATAACTTCCATCTTTATGAATCCATTTAATTTCCCAATTTTCCCAGCCTTTTTTTGTTGAAATAAAAGTAGGTAGATTTTCAGTAATTTTCGCTACATCCAATGGGTGAATTAAATCAAAACTATGTTTACCAACAATTTCAGAAGGAGAATATCCAAGTATATTTTCAACTACAGGATTGCTATACGTATGAACGCCATTTAAATCTATTTCCCAAATCCATTCTGAAGTATTCTCAACTATGGTTTTGAATTTTTCTTTGGTTTTTTTAAGTTCTTGTTCCGCTAGTTTTAGTTCGGTAATATCTTGCAAACTACCTATTGTACGTATTGGAACTCTTTCAATGTTATACTCTCTTGTTCCCTTTTGAATAACCCATTTTATATGATTATTTTTTAATAACATTCTATATACAATACTGTAATCCTTATTTTCTTTTTTGCTTGTTTCAAATGTGTTTTTAACCATTTCCCGATCTTCTGGGTGCACAAATTGAAAGGTGGTTTTAGACGATGGTTTGTAAGATTCTGGATTTATTTCAAGGATGTTAAAAATTTCATTAGACCAAGTCAATTTGTCATGAATATAATCCAATTCCCAATTTCCTATTTTGGCAATTTGTTGTGCTTTTTCTAAATTAGAAATATTCAGCTTTAATTTTTCAGCATTTTTATCTTGTTCTATTTGATGTGAAACTCTCGCTGCAGTTAAATTTAGCACTGTTTTTATAAGTTCAGCGTTTTTTATTGGCTGAATACCAATAACACCAAGAATTCCAATTATTTTACCTTTAGAATCCCATAAAGGGATGGCAGCATAGCTTTCCGCATTCATATCAACTAAAATTCCATCATTTGGAAATAACTGCTGTATATTTGAAGTATACAAACAGTATTTCCCATCAATAACATTTTGACAAGGTGTATTATTTAACGGGTATTCTATATTTGGTAAAGTTTCATTTTTTTGTGTTAAACATAGTGTTTTTGCTCTGTTGTCTTTTAATAATTCATCAATAAAAGCAAATTCGATGTCTAATACTTCAGTTAAAAAGCTAATGATTGAATTGTTAAAATTTGTTCCTTTTTCTCTCCATCCGCCTGAAACATATCTTAAAGTTTTGTCAATTATTTTACTTTGTGTAATGTCGTGAGAAGTTGTAATTATAAACTTTTCTCTTTCATATTTAAATGATGTCAAGGATGTTAAAACGGTTTTAATAGCACCATTTTTTAAGCGCATTTTGCTTTCAAAATTGGTGACATTTCCTTTTTCAAAGAATTCTTTATTTAATTTTATAGCATCTTCAGGGTTTACAAATAAATTTATAGTAGAAGTATTTTTTCCAATGAGCTCTTTTTGTGTATAGCCTGTGAAATTGACAAATGCTTTATTAATATACTTAAATGATCCGTTTGAAATTTGAGTAATACTAATAGCATCCGTTTGAGAATCAAAAATTGCACGAAAATACAATCCGTTTTCTTCAGCTTTTTCTTTGTCTGTAAATAGTTCTGAATCAGGGGTTATTCTTTCAGTCATATCGTTTCCTTATGCAGTGGTTGAAATTAAATTTTTATCATTGTAAATATTCTAAATATAGCTTTTTTTATAACAAAGATGTTAGATAAAAAATTAATGATTTTTTATCTAAAACTCCAATTTGTATAACTGTTGTTTTTTTCTAAGTCATTTTCTAATTCATCAGGTAATCCATGAAAAAAATCGATACCAGTTAATTCTTCAATTTTATCAATACTCACTACAAATTGGTACAATCCTTTTTCCGATGCTTCATGGGGAATTAAAAAGGCAATTGCTTTTATTTCTGTTGCTTGATAATCTAAAATAATTTTATAAAAATATACTGGAACGCCTACTTTTTCTTCGCCTATGGTTTTCAAATTAGATGTTAAAACACCACCAGTAATTACAAATAGTTTTTCATGTTTTTCAGCCCAATAACGTACTTTTTGTTCCAATCTATTCCAAACTCCAGCGTTAAACTCGTAGATTTGAGGGGAAATATTTGATGTTAAGAAGGTTTCATTAAACGCTTCTTCTGAAAATGTTCTATCACCAGCCGGACATAGATGTCCTTTGTTGTAACCTGAATTTTTGTAATTCCAATATTCAGCACTTTGGGTTTTTACTTTTGAATCTTGTTCAAAATAGGGTCTTTTAAAATTATTATGATTTGAAAGTTGTTTTTTGTTTAATTCATATGCAACCCATTCAGCCTGTTCGTGTTTTTCGCTATAAGAAAGTGAATAATACTGGTGATGAATTATTTGTCCAGTTGTTGAAGTTGGAAAATAGTTAAACCCTTCTATTTGAACAGCATCTGTTTGTGCATTGTTTTCAGCTTTATAATTTTCATAAAAATAAAAACCAGCAGCAAACAATAATGTTATAATGGTATAAATTAATTTTCTATTGCGCACTTTTTAAGTTCTATTTCAACAAAATTATTGGTTTTTGGAAGGTTTTCAAAAACCTTAACAAATTGTGGTGGTGGCGATGTTAGTTTTCTTTTTATCAAATCTATCCAAGCACCATATACTTTTATTTCAGCAGAAAGCAAACCATTTTCATTGAAAATTTGATGTTTAAATCGCCAGCGTTCAATTCCTTTTGAAACACCTTCAAGCTCCATTTTTACAGTGATATTTTCACCTATATGGATTTCTTTATAAAACGAAGTCTCTTCTTTAAATAAAATGGGACCAATATTTAGTTTTACAAATTCGTTGATGGATAAACCGTTTTCCTGAAAATATCGCACCCTTACTTCAGCAGCATAATCGTTATAAGCAGTGTGGCGCATATGTCGGTTTGGGTCAAAATCCGACCATTTTGTTTTAAATTGCACTTCAAAATTCATATTAAATTTTTAAAAGTGCTAATTTAACCAAATCATTTGGTTTGTCTGTAGAATAGAATTAAAAAAGGTTCTTCTTAAATTTAATAACCTGATAGTGGTTTTGTTTATGATGTATTTTCTTGATTTAAACCAATATGCTTAATAAGATAAGCAAACCTATACAAAACAAAACGATAGCTATAATATAAAGTAGCTGAAACATTTTGTTGCTTTTACGAAATCCCTTTTCAGTAAAATTTTTTTTAATTTTCCTTTTTAACATTTTTTAGCAATTTATTTTATTATTAATGAAGCACTTAATGTTCTAAATAAAAACCTATTAAATATTTTTATCTAATAGGTTTTAAAATTAGTTAGTAGTATTTTATTAATTAATTCAAATAATAATAAATTACAATTATAATGAAGTACTAAAATACTTTAACAAGTTAGTAATAGCAACTACATGAAAATGTAGTTTAAAATAGGTTATAAAAATTTCAGACCAAATTGATTTGAATTTTTGAATAGCATTTTGTTTTTTAATTACTTTCTTTAATTGTTAAAGGAATTGTATAAAGTTTATCTCTTTCTCCAGGGTTTGAAATTACTTTATGATTCAAATTTTTTCGAATATAATTTAATACATCTCCATCTTTCGAATCTACATTCAGTACAATAATTTCATTTTCAGAATTAAATGTAAACATAATTGTTACAGTTGTTTCTTCATTAATACTAAAATCAGGTGTGTCCATTAATTTTAAAATTTGATTTCTAATGTTTTTATTAGAATCATCAGGATTTACATTTGAAGCAAATAAAGTTGCTGTTCCAATTACTAAGGCTAATGCCGTTACAATAATTTTTTTCATAATAAGTAGTTTTAATTGTTAATATACCTAAGAGACGAGCATTTTATAAATCTGTTACAGTACTGTGTAAAACAAAGTACTAACTTAACATAACTTTAACAAAATTACAGCTCAAAAATATCCAAATAGCAGAAAAAATCAACTCAATTTGAAGATTGAGAAGCGTAAATTCAAATAATAAATTATTATAAAATATTGAAGTTGAGTGTATTACGAAATAAAAAAACAGCTAAATAGTAATAGCCATGTAATTTTAAAAATGAAATTGAGAATAAATGAGTTTAACTTTTTACATCTAAGGCATCGCGTAAAGCATTGCCAATAAGCATAAAAGCCATAACCAAACTCATAATAGCCAAGCCAGGAATTACAGCCAGATACGCTTTTCCTAAAATTATATAACTATAATGATCTTTAATCATAGCACCCCAGGAAGGTGTTGGAGGTTGTGCGCCAATTCCTAAGAAACTCAAACCGCTTTCAATTAAAATGGCTCCAGCAAAATTGGCAGCTGATATTACAATAACAGGTGCCATAATATTTGGTAAAATATGATTGAAAATAATTCTAAAATTTGAAAAGCCCAATGCTTTTGCAGCTTCTACATACTGCATTTCTTTGGTACTCATAACTTGCCCACGTACTACCCGAGCAACTTCAACCCACATGGTTAGTCCAACAGCAATAAACACTTGCCAGAACCCTTTTCCTAAAGCCAAGGTGATAGCAATAACAAGTAATAATGTTGGAATTGACCATGTAATATTGATTATCCACATGATAAATGCATCTACTTTTCCTCCAAAATAACCTGCAATAGCACCCACTGAAATACCTATAACCAATGAAATAAAAACAGCAATAAATCCAATAAAAAAAGAAATTCGTGTTCCAATTAACATTCTACTCAATAAATCTCTACCATATTTATCAGTTCCTAAATAAAATGTTTTAAGTTTTATAATTTCTGAAATTTCTTTTCCATGTAATTTTGAAAGCGGAAATGTTTTTGTTAAACTTTCAATATTGTTTTCAGAATAGGTTTGAATAATGAGCTCATTATCTGCTATTGTATATTTTGAAATTGGTATTTCAGTTTGTTGATTTTTACTTCCAAAAAATAGCCTGTTAATGGCTAATTGAGTTGTTTTTTCTTCTATAGGAAAAGAAAGCATTAAAACTTCAAAACCTGGTTTTTTGGAATGAATTTCCAAATGCATTTGGTTTGCATTACTACTATTGTCTGGTGCAAATAAATATGCAAAAACGGCTATTATACCGCATATAACTACAAACCAAAAACTAAGCACTCCAGTAGTATTTTTTTTAAACTTCTGGAGTGCTAATGCTGTTAAAGAATGATTTGTAGTTTTCAATAGTTGTACTTTAAAAAGTAAAGTTACAATTTTTAAACATTAATTTTTCACTAAAATATATTCAGGTTTTATTTTTAGGTCACTCAGTACATTTATAGATTCTTCAATATAAATATCCTTTTTTAAATTTTTATGCCAAGCTTCACGTTTCTCAGCCAAACTTTCATCGCCTTTAATTAAAGGTTGCTCGTACAAAGGTGAGTTAAATGTCAAGTTTGTAGTATAATCTCTAATGGGTTTGAATTTTGAGGCAAAAGATTCATGACTTTCTATATCAGCTTTATAAGCATTTAAGTTTAAATAAATAAGAGTATCCTCTTGAGATTTTTTCAACCATTGGGCATTTTCATCAATTAATTTAAAAGTTTCATTGGTAGCAATCCGTTTTTTACTGTTGTTAATTACTTGGTCAAAATTATCATAATTATTCCAAAGCGTATAATTTGCAGCTGGAACTTTATCAAATTTAAGTGCATTTTTTTCGTCGCGTTCACCAATATCCAAATAAGTATATCTGCTTGGCAACATAATATCTGAATGCACACCTTCTAACTGATTTGAGCCTCCGTTAATTCTATAAAATTTTTGAATAGTCATTTTTAAAGCTCCTAAATCTTGATTCAAATTATGATAACGATTTAAGTCAATTACACTTTGTACTGTTCCTTTACCATAAGTTTGTTTTCCACCAATAATTACAGCTCTTTTGTAATCTTGCATTGCAGCTGCAAAAATTTCTGAAGCCGATGCAGACAATTCATTTACCAAAATAACCAAAGGGCCATCCCATTGAATTTTAGCATCTGTATCTTTTTTAATTTCAGCGTTTGCGCCTCTATATTTAACCTGAACAATTGGACCTTTGTTTATAAATAATCCTGAAATTTCAATAGCAGTTTGTAAAGAGCCTCCTCCATTGTTTCTTAAATCGATAACCAAACCTTCAATATTTTGTTTTTTCAAACGCTCAATCTCCTGCTTCATATCAGTTGTTGAATTTCTGAAATTTTCTTCATCAAAATCTATGTAAAATTTTGGCAAATCAATAATACCAAAAGTTCTGCCATCTTTTTCAACAATACTAGATTTCACAAAGGTTTCTTCCAATTCAACAATATCTCTAATAATGGAGATTATTTGTGTGGTTCCATCAATTTTTTTAACTGTTAAATTTACTTGAGTTCCTTTAGGGCCTTTTATAAATTCAATTGCGTCATCCAATCGCATTCCAACAATATCAAGTGGTTCGCCTTTTCCCTGGGCTACTTTTAGTATTAAATCGCCAACTTCTAAATCGCCTTGTTTCCACGCAGGTCCTCCTGAAATTAATTCAATTACTTTGGTGTATTCATTTTGTTTTTGAAGTCTGGCTCCAATTCCTTCCAGTTTTCCTGACATTGATTGGTCAAATTTCTTTTTAATTGATGGGTCAAAATAGGAGGTGTGTGGATCAAATTGTTCTGAAATACAGTTGATATAAGTTGTAAACCAATCTGAATATGTTAGTTCATCAAAGCGCTCATAAAATTCAGTCATATTTTTTGTAACACTCTCTCTTGCTTCAACTTCAAGTATATTAAAAGCCTGTATTTGGTAAGTTGAATCGGCTTTAAATTTAACATCTTCTTCTTTAGTTTTGTCGTAAAGAATAGATAAGGTACTTATTTTTAATTGCTTACGCCAAACATCTAAAAGATTTTCTTTGTTTTTTGCATACAAAGCTTTTTCATAATTCACATCTAAAATTTCATCAGTATTAAAGTCGAAACTGTGGTCTAAAATTTCTTTATAGTAGTTTTTTGATTCTTCTGAGCGTTCTTTAAATCTATTGTAAACTAAAAAGAAAAAAGTCAAGTCTTCATTATTAATTTGATCATCAATTAAAAATTTATATTTTGAAAATTCATCAATATCCGACTGTAAAAAATAACGTTTTGATGGATCTAAATTTTCAATAAAAGCGGTGTAAACATTTTCTGAAAAGGCATCGTTAATTTCCTTTGGCTCATAATGCCCTTCAGTTAGAACATATCTTAAAATTGTTATTAAAACTTTGTCTTTTGGGTCGGTATTTGCTGTTGATTGAAAACTTGTAAACAAGCTTAAAATAAAAAGCATTGGCAGAATAAATTTAAATCTTCTAATCATCATCTGTTGAATTAATTTTTTTAGTTTATGTAAGGATTAACAACTAAAATGGTGCCATTATTTTATTAATCGGTCTAATTTAACGTTTTTTTATAAATTCCTTGGAAAACTTCTGAAATTTTAAGGTCATTTTCGTTAAAAATCTGCCAAAGTTGTGTTATTGAACCATCTTCGTTTTTGGTCCAGCTAATTTGATTGTAATATTTTTTATTATTTCCTTGAATTAATTCACTTCTTAAAGTCATAATATCGTTTGCCATATTCCCTTTCAACTTTAATACAAAATCTGAATTATCTACCCAAATTTGATTCCAAGAATTATCTGAACTATTGTAAAAAGTGGTGCTTTTTCCTCTGCGCTCATCATCAATCCATTTTTCCTGAATCAAACAATTATCAGATTGTTTTTTTATTGAATTAATCCCAATCAAAACTCCACTCGTATCGTAAACTTCCCATTCTCCTAACCAAAAATCAAATTCCTGATATTTTTCAGAACAACAAGCACAAATTGCATTAGTGGTTTGTGCTGAAATAATTTGACAATTAAAAAAGTAAAAAATGCAAGCAACGTAAGTAAGTCTCTTCATTAAATTATTGAACATGTTTTTCACAATATTAATAAAATATAACGGATAACACTTTACAAAATCTTAATTTTTAAATTTATAAAAACCCAATAAAATATAGTAATTTTGTTATTTAATTTTATGACAATGAATAAAAGACCTTTGATATTGGTTACCAACGATGACGGAATTACTGCACCAGGTATTAGAACCTTAATATCTGTTATGAACGAAATTGGAGATGTTGTTGTAGTTGCGCCAGATAGTCCGCAAAGTGGAATGGGACATGCTGTAACCATTGATGACACTTTGTATTGTGACGAAATTAAGATTGATGATGGTCCTCAAAAAGAATATCATTCTTCTGGAACTCCCGCCGATTGCGTAAAATTGGGAGTAAGTGAAATATTGGATAGAAAACCAGATTTATGTGTTTCTGGAATCAATCATGGTTCAAATTCATCTATCAATGTAATTTATTCGGGAACCATGAGTGCAGCTGTAGAAGCTGGTGTTGAAGGAATTCCTGCCATTGGTTTTTCATTATTAGATTATTCTTGGAATGCCAATTTTGAACCTTTGAAAAAGTACATCAAACAAATTACCTTAAATGTTTTGAAAAATGGTTTGCCTGATGGTGTAGTATTAAATGTTAATTTTCCAAAAAGTGAATCATTTGAGGGTGTTAAAATTTGCAGACAGGCACGCGCCAATTGGGTTGAAGAATTTGATAAAAGAGAAAACCCTAGAGGTAAAAAATATTACTGGTTAACTGGTAAATTTGTAAATATGGATAAAGGTGAAGATACCGACGAATGGGCTTTGGCTAATAATTATATTTCTGTTGTGCCAGTTCAGTTTGATTTAACGGCACATCATTTTATTCATAAATTAAATAACTGGAATTTATAATGTTATGGCTGAAACGGATAAAATAAATATTAAGAAGGAAATTTTAATTGGATTTTTGGTAGGTGTACTAGCCACTGCTTTTGGCTGTTTTATTTTTATAGAATTCTTTTCAATGTTTGATTTTTATAAAAGCTTGGATTTAATTAAAGAAGGAAGTTTAGAAGGTAAAATATTGGTTTTAGGTGCTTTGGCTAACTTTTTTGTTTTTTTTACTTTTTTAAAAAAGAAACAAATTTACAGGGCAAGGGGTGTTTTAATGGAAACTTTTTTTGTTGCCATCATAGTGTTATTTTTAACTTTTTTTGCAAACTAAATGAAGTATTATATTATTGCTGGTGAAGCTTCGGGAGATTTACATGCTTCCAATTTAATGAAAGCCTTGATTGAAAAAGATCAAAACGCAGAAATTAGATTTTGGGGAGGAGATTTAATGGAAGAAGTTGGCGGGACTTTAGTGAAACATTATCGTGAATTGGCTTTTATGGGTTTTATTGAAGTTTTAATGAATATTAGAACTATTTTTAGCAATATAAAATTTTGTAAAAAAGATATTTTAGCTTTTAAACCAGATGTTTTAATTTTAATCGATTACCCTGGTTTTAATATGCGAATTGCAGAATTTGCTAAAAAAGAAGGCATAAAAGTTCATTATTATATTTCTCCACAAATTTGGGCTTGGAAAGAAAATCGTATCAAACAAATCAAACGTGATGTTGATGAAATGTA
>BS_KBA_SWE02_21mDRAFT_10000790_pt1 | contig 11983 bp, 2 predicted proteins | sample BalSeasSWE02_21m_FD_9196 | JGI IMG/M metagenome (IMG submission 9196)
AGCTGACTCTATAAAAATAGGAGTTAAACTTGTAAGCACAAAAAGAGGTACTGAGTCTGCTGTTTTTCCAAATCTTCAACAATTTGTAGATTACGAAAAAGAACCTAGAGATAAAAGTAATGATAAATTTACTTTTCAAATAGGTGATGAATTTATGGATAAAGAGGTTGTTGTTATATTTGATAAAATAACAAATGGAAAATCTATATCTGAAAAAGAAATATCTATATTAGAAGATAGATTTCCTATAAAAATTGTAGTAAATTATACCACAAAAGATGAAAATGGTGATGACGTTAATAGACGTGCTTATACTTTTTTAGAAACTAAAACAAAAGCTATATCTGAAAACGAGAAATCATTATCTATATATAATAAACAAAACAAACCATTAAGAGAGAAGATAATAAAACATCTTATAGCTAATAAATCATTAAAAGGTATTACAACAGATTTATACACTCAATTTGCAGGAGTTTTAAAGGTAGATAAATTATATGATGAAGGTACTGTAAGAAAAAACAATATTTTTGAATTAGACGTGTTTAAAAACATGACTGACGAACAAAAAATTGATTATTTTCAAAGAAATACTGCTTATGTAAATTTTTCAGGAGAATTAGTAAGCACCCTTGGTAGTAAAAAGAGGATTAAAATGATGTCTCCTAATAATAGAGGTAAGGTGTTCTTAAAGATTCCAAGAATAGATGGTTCGGATTTTTGGCTTAAATTAAATATAAACATGATTTCTGAATCAAAAGCAGAAGCTGCATATGAAATGGTTAAGGCTTTAAGTGCTATATCCGAATCAATAGATTCTAAAGTTATGACATCTATGAGTATCGAGCAATTTTTTGATACATTAGATAATTCTGGGCAAGAAGCTCTTAGTAATAGATTACAGACTGTACTTGAGGAAGAAATCGAATTAATAAATTCTTTTGACAAGGGAAAAATAGGCAATAGAAGTTTAAGTAGATTTTTAGATTTAATAGTTTATCATAAATCAAAAAACCAAAAAACATCATTTAACCTTAAAAAAGATGGATCTCTAGAATTAGGTTCTTTAGCTATTCAATTAATGGATGGTAGTGGATTTGAAAATAGATTATCAATAAGTAAAGATGAACTACAATCCGATGAAGCTAAAGAAATTATTATGAAATATCTTCAAGCTAAAAGATATAATGTATTAATAACAAAAGATGCTCCAAATTTATTTGTATTTAATAATAAAGAATACGTTAAATATTTATTAGGATTAAATAGTGGAAATTCCATGCTATCTACAAATGCTGTTGTTAATGAACCTACTTTTGGAGGGTATAGTAATATATATTTAAATCAAAATTTAGAAGGCTTAGAGGGTAAAAAGAAAGAAAAAACTATAAAAGTAGAAAGAAAAGAAAAAAATGAAGTTGGTATAGAGAAAAGAATTGACAATACAATATCAGAAATATTTGGATCAAAATCTTTATTTGATTTTAGTAAAAATCAACCAGGCAAAATAGTTAGAGGTGAATTTATACCAGACAATTTAGGGTCTCAAATATTTGATGCTATGAATAAAGCCCTTAAAGGTGAAGTAATACAAACAAATAAAGAGGAAGCTGCAAAATTATTTAAAGAATATGCTAAACTTGTACATCCAGATAAAAATACACAATCTAAAGAAAATCAAATTTTGGCTGAATCATTTTTTAAAGCAATGTCTACTGCCAAAGAACAAGGTAGGGTCGATATATTAAAAGAATTAAAAAATAAATTTGATGCAGAATTATTTATTTTAGAAGGTAAAAAAGAAAATATTAAAGATTCTAAAAAAGAAGTTATTTCAGACATCACATATAAAGCGTTTAAAAGTAATGGTCATGTTTCTGAAAAAATATTAGATGAAATAGCTAGAAAAATTTATAATAATGAAGACTTGTCTGAAAGAGAAGAAGAGTTTTATAAAGCAAATAAATCTTATATTGATAGTGAAGTTATTGTATTAAGTAATGAAGTTATTGATATTATATTCGATGAGAATGGAGGCGTATTAGATACAAAACAAAGATTCGCTAATAGACTTATATCTAAAAGTGATGTTGATTTAATTGTGAAAAAATATAATGCAGCAAATGAAGACGGAAAAGTTGAAATACTTTTTAACTTAGGTAAAAAAGTTAATGAAAACATAAACATGGACGAACTTGATAAAAAAGGAATTAACTTTGTCTTTAAAGAATTAATAAAAATAGCTAAAGTTAAAAAATTATCTATAGAAGATATTAATGAAATATGTTCTATTTAATTAGGATATGTGAAATTAATTTCGTATATTTACATAAAATATAAAATATGAGTTGTACAACAGTAACAAAAACAAATGGAGCTAAGTCTATATTGAAAGATAAATTGGAAGAAATTTATGGAAATGAAGAAAAGGCTCTAGACGCATATTCTTTTTTTGATTCAAATTCAAAGTCTTTTATAGATGATTTTGGAGAGTACTTATCTGCATACGGAAAAAACAATAAAAGTTTTAAAGGAAGGTTAGATGAAAATGGAGAGCCTAAATTGTTTTTTAATGAAACAGCTAAAAAACATTACTATATTAATAAGGATAAAGAAGAAGTTTTTTATCCTTTATCTAGTAAGGGGCTCAGAGGCGTCTTTATGTATAAGCAATTAGATAAAATAGTTTCTAGACTTGCTAATAATTATTTTAGAAAGTCTAAATTAAACTTTAATAATTTAGACTTATCATCTGGTGAAAAATTACCAAATTTAAAAGAATACGTTATTGACGAAATAAAAACTAAAATAGAGCAGTTAAAAACCCAAGGTATAAAAGGAAAGATGGCTGCTAGATTATTAGAAGAGTCTTTAAAATATTCAGACGAATATGTTGAAAAAATAGACGCTTTATTTAAAAAAATGTCTATAATAAGAAATGACAATGATGATGAACAAACACTAGATCAAGCTCATTCAGAAGATAAAGATCCTTCATTTAATAAAGCGTCATTTGAGTTTGATAGTAAAAACGCTTTATCTTCAGAAATGAGGATAAGGCTTTCATTACTTGAGGACGATCAAGATTTAGATCCTGTTTGGAATGAAAAGACATTTGTTTCATTTGAAGAAGTTAATAGTACTCTATTAAAAATACTTTCAAATCAAGTAGCGTTAGAAGGAGAAGATGTTTTTGAAATATTTAAAACATTAATAGAAAAAGAATCTAATAAAAAAACATATTTAAAATCATTATTAGAAGGGTTGAGCAGTAAAGATTTTACAACTAATAGTAAAAATCAATTTACAAAAGCATTTAATCTTCATTCAAATAATTTTTTAGTTACTGAATTTAAAGATGTAAACGAGGAAGATGAAGAAGGAAATATTTCTAAAAAAGTATCGGTTGATGTAAAACAAATATCAGAGTCAGGATCTAAAAAAAGTATATTACTTTCTAATTGGGGTAGTAACTTTCAAAAATTCTTTTTAGATAGTAAAAATAAAATAGCCGAAGGTTCTAGAGAGCAACTTTCAGATATAATAAAAGAGTTAAAAGATTTAAGCGAACAAAAAGAAGGTTCGAAAACAGTAGCTGCTTTAACTAAAAAAGTCAATGCTTATACAAAAATATTGAGAAATATAGGTATAGAGATGTCTGAAAAAGGAATGTTTAATTTTTTAGATGGAGATGGAGTTTATTCCTTAGATATTAAAGAGCAAATTGACGAGTTAGATAATGCTATTAATAGTACATTATCTTCATTAAATAAAGTTGTTAAAAAATATAAAACAGCTAATAAAGTATATAGAAGTGTTTTTGAAAATGATAAAGTATTTAAATCATTATCTAAAGCTGAAGCTTACTTTATGAAAGAGGGTTCCGACTCTAGTATTAGAACTGGTGGTAAAAATAAATGGCTATATTCATACCCTTCATATTTATCAACAAAGATACTTCAATGGAAAAAAAATCCTAAGTTATTAGAAGATATTCTTACTCAATCTGCTTATGGTAAAGGTTCTGCTTTAGCAAAATTTTTATTAGGTCAAGACCTTGATAGAAATATGATATATGAAACAAGTTATGAAGCAGAAGTTAAAAGGGTTTCTAATGAAAGGTTAGATGCTTTACAATTAGGTATTTTTAACTCGTTTCAAAGTACTGAAGAATCTAAAGACACTAGTGAATTGTCATTTAGTGATTATTTTATTGATAATATAAATAAAGTATTATCAAGCGGATTTGTAAGAACAACAACTCCTGCAGATAAAGGAACTGATTATCAAATAAAAACTGGATTCTTTGTTAATGCTATTTCAGATGTTGAAAACGAAGGAAGAGTTATATATAGTAATGAAGTAAAAGAAATATTTTTTAACTATTTTAATTCTGAAGTAAATAGAATGAAAGAAGCTAGTGCTGAAGTTGATAAATTAAAATCTACTCCTGAAAAATTAACTATATTTTATCATTATAAAAGTAAATCTGAAATAGATGCTAAAGATGGAAATGCTTTTCAATCTCAATATTTTCCTGACTTGTCATTTAATTCTGATACAACTAGTTCTTTAGCTATTGAAATTAAGAAAGCATTATATGATGAAAAAGGTAACGTAAAACATACTGCAGATTTAAATAATAATTCTGAAATTAAAACTTTAATAAACAGATATATTGATACTGTTTTAAATAAAGGGCATAATGATTTATTTTCTAAGTTTATAGAGCAAGGAGTTATAGATTACGATTCTAACGATGAAGCTTCTGTATTTAAAATATCTACTGATATATTTAATAAGTATATGGAAGATAATTTAAATGATAAAGACAGGGCTGTTAATGCTATAGTAGCTGATTATCATATAAACAGTTTAATTAATAATATTGAATATTCAAAATTATTTACTGGTGATGTTGCTTTTTATGGCAATATGATGGATTATAAAAAAAGGGTTCCTGCAACATATACTGATGGATTACAATTAAGATTACAAGAAGGTGAAGAAAATTTTACAATAGCTTCTATAAATAAAGTGTTTGTAAGAACTCCATATTATGATGAATTAGTAAAAACAATTGGAGCCGAAGACGCTAAATCTTATGAGTCTGTAAATAGCGCTGATGGACAAGCTTGGATAACACCTAAAAGATGGAAATTCTTAATACAAAGACTTGGTAAATGGTCAGAAGATCATGACTTGGTTTATAAGAAAATGATATCTGATAAAAACGAACAATACACTGTTAAAGAACTTAAGATAGCTGCTCAACAGTTAAAAGGAGTTTATTTTTATATGAACGGAAAAGTTCCTACTTTTTTAAAGTATTCACAAGCTGTATTAACTAAGAGTTTGTCTAACAACAACGGATTAGGTATAATGCTTGAACAAATGAATAAGCAAGGTGTTGACGAGTTAATTACTGTAGATGGAATAAAAGTAGGGTCTCCGGTTCCTACAACTATACACGATGAGTCAGGAAATGTGCTTAAAGACATAACCTTTAATACTAGAGAGATCTCTAATAGAGGTTGGAAATTACAACAAGATTTACCTGTTAAAACTACTAAACAAACAGACGTTGGTAGTCAAATACAGAAAAATATATTTAACGGATTAATATTTAATTCTAAACTGTCAGGTTTTGTTTTAGATGGTAATGAAACTAATGGTCAAACAATAATAAACAATATTGTAAATGTAGTTGGTGCATTAACTGAAAAAGGATTAGGTGAAGTTATAAAAGAATTTAAAATAGATAAAAAAGGAAAGATTAAAAACATTAAAGGTTTTTATAATTCTCTTATTAACGAATTAGAAAAGAGAGATGGTTCTAAGAACGTAATAGACGCTCTTAAGAAAGAAACTGCTTTGTATGGTATTCCACAGTCAATAGATAAAATTACTAACGTATTTTCTTCTATAATAAATGACAGGCTTATTAATATCAAAACTAATGGAGGTTCTTTTATACAGTTATCTAATTTTGGAATATCTAAACAAGAGGGCGATTTAAAAGGTGTTATTTGGCATCCAGATGTTGAAAATGGAGGTACAACTTCAGAACCTAGAAAAATAGTTAATGAAAATGGAAGGGTTAGAATAATTCCTGGAAGCGTATTAATATCTGCTTCAGTAATATCTAAATACGTTCCTGATTATAAAAAATACGATGCTGAAGAATTGTTCGTTAGTTATAAAGGCGGAGATCCAATTATAAATAAAGAACTTCAAGAAAACATTATTGGATATCGTATTCCTAATCAAGGATTATCATCTAATGATGCATTAAAAATAATTGGTTTATTACCTGAAGAAAACGGAGACACAATAGTTGCTTACACTGGTATTACAACTAAGACTGGTTCTGATTTTGATATTGATAAGATGTTTTTAATGCTTACCAACTATATTAAAAATAAAGATACTGGTAGATTAGAATATGTTAAATATGATCCTGCATTAAGCGATAAGAAGCAATCTAAAGAAGCTTTACAAAATAGACTTATAGAATTATATAAATCTGTTTTAACGCATCCAGAGGTTATTAAAAACGTTATGAAACCTCTTGATTCACAAACAATAGAAAGACATATCAAGGATTTACTTCCTTCAGATACTTCTGGCCCTATGTTTCATTTTGATCCATTTAATGATATAGAAACTAGATACCAATTTTTAAATGGTAAAGCTGGTGTTGGTATGGAAGCTAACGCTATGGTTGATATAAATAGAATCGGTACTCTTACTTTTAATAAGTATAGTATTGGTTGGGGGAATACAAACGAAAAAGGTGAAACTATATTAGATAAAGAATATTCAGTTGAATTATCTAAAAAAGATTCAGAAGAATATTTAGACGGATTAAATCTAAAAACAGAGTCTGAAAGAAAAAAGATTAAGAAAGAGATAGGAAAGATGAGGTTAGCTGAGTCTTTAACTCAAATTCTTAGTGCGTTCGTAGATATTGCTAAAGATCCTTATATTACAAGAGGAAATTGGACTACTAGTACAACTAATGTTGGTAACTTACTATTAAGAGCTGGTACTCACCCATTATACGCTGTATCATTTTTAGCTCAGCCTATAATAAAAGAATTCATTAAATATCAAAGATCTTCAGAATCTATTACGAATAAACAATTTGGAGATTTAAAAGATAAATTTAGAAGAAATATCATATTAGAAAATCTTAAAAAATTAGATGGTCTTAATGATTATGAAACTAATACTCCATTATCTACAATATATCAAAGATTTATTAAAACTGAAGCTCATACTACTAAAAGGCTTATAGATTCTAAAGCTAAAGAATTTCTTTATAAAGTAATAGATAATAAATTTTTAAGTGACGATAAAGCAAATGAAGTTCTATCTTTATTATTAAATGAACATAACAAAGTTTTTACTTCTAGTCAAATTGATATAATGGATAATGAAAAATATTCATTAAAATATTTTAAAGATCAAATAAAAAATGAGGCTAATGGAGAATTTCAATTAGCTGTTCTTGAGAAATTTTTTGAATTACAAAGAATAAGTAAAGCAGTAAAAGAAAATGTAGATGTATCTAGATTAGATACTGATGGAATGGGTAAAAATGTTAATTCATTATTTGGAGTGTTTAATTTAAAACAACATATACTTAATAAAGAACAAGTTGGGGAAATTGGTGTTTTAAATGGACTTGAAAGTAAATTTGAAGGAACTCAGCTTGGAAAGTATATGCGTTCAATGCGTAATATTTTAAAAATAGTTCGTTCAAATCCAATGTTATTTCCGCAAGCTGATTTTGAGGTTCAAAATATGTTTAATGAGATATCTCAGGATTTATATGATTCACCTGCGTTTAATAAGGAATTAATGGACGATTTAGAAAAAGCATACTATACATATACTATGTCTAAGTTTGATCCGTTTAATATGGAAAAAGAAGAAATATCTTCTATATTAACAAATCTTCCTGGAGAAGTAGCTAAATTTAAAGATGAAAATAAAGGTAAGTTTTTAATACTTGATGAATTACAAGTTAAAAATTTTAAATCAGATAAATCTATATTCTTAAATAATAGAAAAAAATCTAGTGAGTTTGAAGAACAATTTACAAATTCTTGGAGAGATTTAAGGGTTGCAAATCCAAAACTAGCTGAAGAATTAATTAAATACTCATTCTTAGTATCTGGATTTAAGATGAATGCTAAACAATTTTTTACGTATATTCCAAATGAATTTATGTTACAAGAAGATATAAATTCATTTATAAGAAGTTTAGATAAAGAAGATAAATCTGATTTTATAGACAAGTTTTATTTAAATAACTCAGAAAGTTATAAATATATTAAAAGCGTTTTTAACGATGAAATAGAAACTACTGATAAATCTAGTGGATTCACTTTAAAAGAACCTGGAAAATCTAGATATTATTTAAGATTAAGTGCAAATACCTTATATAAATTATCAGGGTATAATTCTGAAAATAAAGCTGTATATACTAGAGTAGATAAATTAGGAGCTAGTTATTCTGGTCTAAGTATTCCAGAATATGGTAATAAATTTACCAAAAAAGTAACTGTTGTTAAAGAAGGTTCTGAAGAAGATGTTAAAATTGATGCTAAATATATTTCAGAATTAAAATCAAGCGTAATAACTGAAAGAGATAAATTTAATCCTAAGTTTGAATTAGTTGAAAACTCAATACTTGATGAAGAGTCTGAAGATTTTGAAGAAACTGTAGAAACTCCTACTATTGACGAATCTTTTAAAAATGAAGAAGATTCTAATTATAGTATTATTCAAGCGGAAGACGGTACATTTGATGTTCTACATTCTGAAGACGGAGTTATAGGTGAGTATGCTGAAACTATTGAAGCTGCTCAAAAAATTGTAGATAAAGATAAATTAAGTAGATTACCTTCTAAAGAAAAGGAATACACTCAAGACGATACAATAAACATATATTCAGGAACTGGTGAAAATTCAGAATTAAGTAATTTTGCAAACAGACCTTTTGTACCAACAATAACGGAAGAAGAAGTTGATAGTAAAGAAACTGTTGCTTTAATGAACAACGTTTTCTCTAATGAGCACACTTGGACTTCTGTAGAGCAAGCTTTTCAGGCAGCTAAATATGAATATTCTACAAGTACAGATAGTGTTATAGGTAATTACAATGAAAAAATTTATAAAAAAATATTAGAAAGCAAAACACCTGCTGAAGCTAAAAAATTAGGCTCTCAATTTAAAGAATTTGATTCCAAATTATGGGATGAATATAGTTCTGAAATAATGAAAGAGCTAATTAAATATTCTTTTCAACAAAATCCTAAATCACTACAAGTTTTATTAGATACAGGAAATACTAAATTAACTCATGTTCAAGATAAAGGAAAATGGGGCACTGAATTTCCTAAATTATTAATGGAAGTTAGAAGTGAATTAGGTAAGAATGAAGTTATTGAAGAAATTAAAAAAGTAGAGGTTGCTTATAAAGAAAAAATAAAGGCTAAAGTTGGTCAATTTGCAAAATATAATGGACAAACTTATTTAATTACTAAAGAAAATTCTAATGGAACTTTTCAAATATATAACCCAACATTAAGCGGCGTTAATTCAAAATTATCTGTATCTAAAGATAATTTAGAAGTTTTAAAATCTTCAGCAAAAGTTATTAACTATAAAGGATCTGATTATTTAGTTACTCCAGCAAACACTATAATATCTACTATTTCAAATAAAGAAATGAAATGGGACGCTAAAAACGGCGATAGAATTAATATTTTAAGTTTGGCTGAAAATGGTGTATTAGCTCCTGAAGTTAAAGAAATAGTAATAGATACTAGAGCTGTTGTGGCTCCAATAACTAAAACTAGTCCTTTTAAACCTGCAAATAAACAACAAGAAGACGCTGTATCTTCTATAAAAGAATTTTTAAAAGAAGGTAATCCACAAGATTTCTTTATTTTAGAAGGTAAAGCTGGAACTGGTAAAACAACTTTAATTGAGGAAGCTATTGCTGATTCAGTTGCAGCTGGTAAAAAAGTAGTTGTTGGAGCATTGTCTCATAAGGCTAAAAGAGTGTTGTCTGAAAAATTATTAAAAAGATATTCTAGAGGTGAGGTAAGTAGCGGCACTATTGCTGGGTTATTAGGAATGAAATTAGATCCAGAAACACAAGAGTTTACTAAAAGTTATGAACCAGAAGCTGGATTAGAAGGTATTCCGATTGAAAATGCAGATGTTGTCATTATAGATGAAGCCTCAATGGTTGATGAAGGAACTATAGAATTAATAATGCAATCTAAAAAAAGAAACGCCAAAGTAGTATTTTTAGGAGATAGAGGTCAATTACCCCCAATTAGAAGTATTAATTCTTATTTAATATTATTAAGAGAAAATAAACCTAAAGGATGGAAAGATGCGGTCAATGATTTAGAAGAACTTCAAAACGAAAGAATGATGGGTTCTGTAAAAATGATGAAGGCTAATAGTATTGTTGGAAAATTTAATTTTGATGATTTAATAAGCAAGGCATTTGACGGAAAAACAAAATCATCATTAACGGAAAGAGTAAGACAAGGAGAAGATTCTCCTATTTTGCCATTTGCTGACTATTATTGGGATAATTCAGAAGATGAAAAATCCGTCATAAGACCAGTTCCTGAAAAAGCAATTAAAGACTCTTTAACTGATAAAGGAAATTTAATTTTTGCTAAAACTTTTGAAGATGCATTTGATAGTATTGGACAGGTATTTAAAAAAGCTGTTCAAAATAAGAATATGGATGCTATAAAAATTGTTACATTCAGAAATGCAACTAGAGCAAAATATAACAAACTCATAAGAAAAGAAATTTTTGGAGAAGATGCTAATACTTTTGAAAAAGGAGATTTTATAATGTTTCAAAATAAATTTGATGTAAGTGAAAAAATTAAATTTGCAAATAGCGATGAATATGTCATAGAAGATGTAGATAAAACAGATGTTTTAGGGTATGAAACATATCAACTAACTGTAAAATATGATACAAGGGATGCAAAAAGAGGTATTATAAGTCAAAGCTTTAATGTATTGTCAGAAAAAGATAGAGACAGATTTAATGAAGATGTTGATAGAAGAATGAAAAAAGCAGCTAATGAAAAAAATCCTGGCCTTAGAAGAGATATGTTTAGGGCTGCTTATGATTTTAAAGATACGTTTGCAAATATAGATTATTCATATGCTATTACCTCACATAAATCTCAAGGTTCTGGATATGGTGTTTCTGTAGTCGACGTAGAAGATATATCTAGTGTTAAAATGAATACTAATAAGACTAAATCTAGAAGTAATTACACTGCAATAACTAGAGCTGTAAATACAGCTTTAATTATAACTAAAGAAGCTGAGACTAATAAGAAAAATATTAGAAAAGCTCTTGAAGTTGAAAAGAAATCTAAAAGAGAAGATACTGGCAATCCAAAAGATATGGATTGTATTTAATGATTAAAAAATAATATATGAAATTTATAAACGAAGAAGTAATAAAATTACTTAATTACAGAATTCAACAAGAACAGTATAGTTCTAAAGTTTACGAACAAATGGCTCAATGGTTAAAAAATGCATCATTTGTTAATTGTTCTAAAGTATGGGATAAATTCTCTGCTGAGGAATTAGAACATTCAGAACTAGCTAAAGATTACCTTCTGTCATTTAACGTAATGCCTGAATTAATGGTGATTGAAGAGCCTATAAATGATTTTACTTGTTTATGCGATGTAATTGAAAAAACATTTGACCACGAAGTTTTAATCACTCAACAATGTTTAGACTTAACTAAAAAAGCATTTGAATTACAAGATTGGACTCTATTTGCTTTAGGTCAAAAGTACAATAAAATACAAAGAGTTGAAATGGATGAAGTTTATTCATTAGTTGATATTTCTAAATTAACAACAGATATGCTTATATTAGATAAATATATAGGTGATAATTTCTAAAA
>BS_KBA_SWE02_21mDRAFT_10000791_pt1 | contig 11975 bp, 8 predicted proteins | sample BalSeasSWE02_21m_FD_9196 | JGI IMG/M metagenome (IMG submission 9196)
CGGCTCAGCAGCTTCAACTTTCTTTTCAGTTGCAACTTCTTTTTTTGATTCTACTACTACTATAGCACCAGTCGATATTTTTGCAACTATGGTTCCAACAGTCACAGTTTCCTGTTCGCCAATTAATATTTGTGCAAGTGTTCCTTCCACAGGAGATGGAATTTCAGTATCAACTTTGTCTGTACTTATCTCAAAAATAGTTTCGTCTTTATTTATTTTTTCACCAACTTTTTTATACCACTTAATAATTGTCCCTTCCATAACAGACTCACCCATTTTGGGCATTTCAATTTCAACTAATCCTTCAGATGAAGAAATCTCTTCTTTTTTCTTCGGTTCGATGACAGGTTTTTTTTCTTCGGCTTTATCATCTGGTTCAGTTGAAATATCAGTACTGTCTTCGCCATCAATTATTGCAACAACAGTTCCGACTTCGACAGTGTCACCTTCTTTAACTTTAATTTCTTTCAGTATGCCCTCTAAAGGTGAAGGAATTTCGGTATCAACTTTATCTGTACTTATTTCAAAAATAATTTCATCCTGCTTTACGCTATCACCAACTTTTTTGTGCCATTTAATAATGGTTCCTTCATTTACACTTTCACCCATTTTGGGCATTATTATTTCCATATTTTTATTAGCCTTTCCTCAAAATTCTATTAATTCTTTAATGCCTGAATATATACGATGTCTCGATGGCAATATTGTATTCTCCAACACCGGTGCATAAGGAATATGCGAATCTTCTGCAGCAATTCTTTTCACAGGACCATCAAGATATTGAAAACAATTATCAGCAATTCGGGCTGCAATCTCAGCTCCAAATCCACCTGTTAAAGTATCTTCATGAATAACTATAACTTTATTTGTTTTCTTTACTGATCTGAAAATTGTTTCTTCATCGAGTGGAATGATTGTTCTAATATCAATTACTTCAACTGAATAACCAAACTCCTCTTCCAATTTTTTCGCAGCAAAAATTGAATCCCACATAGAAACTCCGTACGAAACCACAGTGATATCATTTCCTTCTTTTACTACTTTTGCTTTTCCAAAAGGAATAAGATAATTATCATCTGGTTCTTGCGAAATAGAGTAACTTTGGCGGTAAAGTCCTTTATGCTCACAGAAAAGGACCGGATCATTTATCCTGCAGGCAGTTTTTAATAAACCTTTTGCATCGGCAGCATTGCTGGGATACGCAATATAAATTCCAGGAACATGTGCATAGATGGATTCTATATTCTGACTATGACAAAGTCCGCCGTGAATATAGCCACCCACTGCTACTCGAACAACAACCGGAGTTGACCAGACATTGTTTGAGCGATAACGCATTGAAGCTGTTTCATTTTTCATTTGCATAAATGCCGGCCAGATGTAATCACCAAATTGAATTTCAACAACAGGTTTTAATGCTGCTAAAGCCATTCCGTTCGCAACACCTAAAATGCTTGCTTCAGCAAGCGGTGAATTGAATACTCTTTCATCACCAAATGTAGTTGATAATCCTTTCGTAGCGGTAAATACTCCGCCTTTCATATCCGCGACATCTTCCCCGAAAATATACATGTCTTTATTTCTTTTCATTTCCTCGTGGAGAGCATGATTAATCGCATCAACCATAACAATTTTATCACCGGAAGGAATTCTCTTTTCGTAATCTAAAGATTCTTTGAGTCCGCTTTCATCAAAAACAAATCTTGTAGCATCCTTTGGATCGGGGTCAGCAGATTTAAAAGCTCTATCAGAAGCCTCATCAATTTCTTCGCTTATTTCTTTCCATATTTTCTTGTAATCATCATCATTTATAATTCCACCTTTCTTCAATCTTCCAAGGTACTTTTCTATAGGATCTTCCTGCTTATCTTTTTCGAGCTCAGAATGGTCTCTGTATTTTCTTTGATCGTCAGATGACGAATGAGATTGGAGTCGTACAACATTTGCTTCAATAAGTGCAGGACCTTTTCCACTTTTAATGTAATTGATAGCTTCTTTTATATGTTCATAGGATTCAAAAAAATCTGTTCCATCAATTCTTTTTCTATAAAGAGCATGAAAGCCTCCCATCATCTCAGCAACAGAGCCATCTTTACCGGCAGTTTGGTGTTCAACCGGAACTGAGATAGCATACCTGTTATTTTGAATTACAAACAAAACAGGTAGTTTTTCTCGACTTGCCCAGTTTACAGCTTCATGAAACTCTCCCTGACTTGTGGTTCCTTCACCACTACTCACATAAGAAACATTTTTAATTCCTTTTCTTCTTGAAGCGAGTGCAGTTCCCACAGCTTGTAAAAATTGTGATCCTGTAGGACTTGACTGTGATGGTAACTGAGCATTTATCATTCCCCAATGTACAGGAAGTTGCCTGCCGCCACTTGCCGGGTCAGTCGCTTTTGCGAATGTTCCCAAGAAAACTTCCTCAGGTGTCAGACCTGCCATAAGCACTGTTCCAAGATCACGATAGTAAGGGAAAAGCCAATCTTTCTTTGGATCAAGCTGCAATCCGATTGCCATTTGAACAGCTTCGTGACCTTCAGCAGCAATGTGAAAAAATGTTTTTCCCTGCTTGAGAAGACGCATTGCTTTGTTATCGATAATTCTTGAACGAATCATCATCTTTAATATTTCAACTAACTTTTTCTTATCAAAGCCTATTAAATCATTACCAGAAAAATCTTTTACTTCTCCTTTACCATTTGTTGGCTTCCTTTCAGTCGCAATTTTTTTTCCTGCTTTAACTATTTTATTAGAATTTCTTTTTGACATAGAATAGCCTTCCGGTTAGGTATTAACTATTTTTGTTTGAAAGAGATCTTCTTCCTGTATAGATAAAATATTAGAATATCCAAATACTTCTTTAAAATTTGCCAGTAACTTTTCTTTTACTTCCTGAATATCTATAGTTCTATTTAACTCCTTGCTTAAAGAAGTAACCGATTTATCTTGAATTCCACAAGGAATAATTCCATTAAACAGATTAAGATCGGTATTAACATTAAATGCAAATCCGTGCATCGTAATCCAACGAGTGACTTTAATTCCGATAGCTGCAATTTTTTTGTCATCAAGCCAAACGCCCGTGTGTTTCGGATTTCTTTCACAAGATAATTTATATTCTGCACAAGTTTTAATTATCACTTCTTCAAGAGTACGCAAGTATTTGTGAGTGTCTTTGAACCAATTATTAAGATCAATTATTGGGTAACCTACTATTTGACCAGGACCGTGAAATGTGATATCACCACCTCTATCAATATCGTAAACAGAAATTTGATTCTCTTTTAAGTAATCCTCATTTCCTTTTAAATTTTCTTTATGTGCTGTTTTACCAAGAGTATATGTATTCGGATGTTCAAGAAGCAGTAAAACATCTTCAACTTCACCTGAAACTCTTTTGGAAAATATTTCTTTTTGAAGATCCCACGCTTCCTTATAATCTATGCAGCCTAAATTGCAATATTCGAGAATTTTATTATTCATTTTCCATCTTCCATCAAATATGAATCGCTTCTCCGTAAGCATTCGCAGCAGCTTCCATTATTGATTCAGATAATGTGGGATGTGCGTGAATAGTTTTGATCAGCGATTCACCCGTTGCTTCAAGTGACCGTGCCAAAGTTACTTCGGCAATCATTTCAGTCGCTTCACTCCCAATTATATGTGCACCAAGTATTTCACCATATTTTGCATCAAAAATTATTTTTACAAACCCTTCCCGTTCACCGATAGCAAAAGCTTTTCCACTTGCCATGAAAGGAAATTTCCCAACTTTAATTTCATATCCTTTTTCTTTTGCTTTTGTTTCAGTTAGTCCAACACTTGCAACCTGAGGTTGGCAGTAAGTGCAACCGGGAATGTTTTCATAATTGACTGGTGGATTGATTATTCCTTTAATCCTTTCAACACAATGAATACCTTCTGCTGAAGCAACGTGTGCTAACCACGGAGGACCGATTACATCACCAATAGCAAAAATTCCTGATACATTAGTTTCATAAGTTTCTTTGTTCACTTTGATGTGATTTTTTTCTGTTTGAACACCGAGCTCATCCAATCCAATTCCTTCAATATTTCCAATAACTCCAATTGCATTCAACACTTTTTCAGCAGACAGTACTTTTTTCTCTCCATTAACATTTACTGTAACGCTAACTTTGTTCCCTTTAACTTCCGCTTTTTCAACAACAGTACCAGTAAGAATTTCAATTCCTCTCTTCTTAAAGCTTTTCTCCAATGTTTTTGAAACTTCTTCATCCTCAATTGGTAGAATGTTTTTAAGCATTTCAATTATCGTAACCTTTGTCCCCAGAGTCGAATAAAAGTATGCAAACTCAACTCCAATAGCACCAGCTCCAATAACAATCAAATCTTTTGGCTGTTTTTCCAGAATCATTGCTTCAGTACTTGTGATAATATTTTTTCTATCAATCTGAACTGTAGGAATTGATCTTGGGCGTGCACCAGTTGCAATAATGAATTTATCGGCTTTTATCGTATCAATTACTTTTCCGTTATCATCTGAAATTTCAATAGTACTACTTGATGTTAGTTTTCCGATGCCCCTTATCCTATCAATTTTATTTTTCTTTATGAGTAATTCAACATTTTTTGAAATACGATCTGATATTTCACGGCTTCGCTTAATAATCCTCGTAAAATCAAATTCCAAACCTGTGGTTTTTATACCGAAGTCATCACTGTGATTTTTAAGATTATCATAAATTTCAGCATTCTTAAGCAAGGATTTTGTTGGAATGCAACCCCAGTTTAAACAAACTCCACCAAGGTTATCCTTATCAATCACAACCGTTTTAAAGCCAAGCTGACCAGCTCGGATTGCAGCAACATAGCCGCCCGGGCCACCCCCTATTATTGCTATATCATATTGTTTTTGCATAAGTTATGAGAATCCTGATTATTAAGAATTGCGCAAATATAGCCAAGGAGAGAGAGAAAAGAAAACCATTGTTACTAAATTTTGACTTTTGAGTCAAGTTCCTGGTATTAGAGAGTATTAATAAGAAAAGCCCTCATATTCTAAGGGCTTTTCAAATAAATATTATTTCGAGTATTTATTTCATTAACATAAGTTTTCTTGTTTGGGTAAAGCTGCCAGCTTGTAGTTTATAAACATACACTCCACTGGCTAAACTTCCAGCATCAAATCTCACTTCATAAGTGCCTGGAGCTCTTTGTTCATTTACTAAAGTTGAAACTTCATTACCAAGAACATCGTACACTTTCAAGGTTACCAATTCACTTGTCGGAACAGAAAACTTAATAGTAGTAGATGGATTGAAAGGATTAGGATAGTTTTGCTCTAAATTATAATCGCTAACAACAGATACTTCTTCACCATTCTCGTTCATAACTTTATTTAAAGCATTCTGAGCTTCATTACCATAAAGCTGGGGTAACTCAACCACAGTACCATTTGCTAAAGCTGCGAACAACCCAAAAGCCTCACCATTCTGATTCCCAGATGGATTCAAGAAACCAGAAGCAAATACTGTTGCGGAATTACCGCCTAAACCTCTTAAGTCTGCACCCCAGACACCGACAACCGAAAAGTTTGGCCAGGGAGTAGTTATAACAATCCAGTTTCTCCACGCAGGAACTGAAACATAGTTACTAAGATCACCATATGAAACATTATTCAGATAGATTCCCAATCCGAAAATATTTACTGTTGGTGCATCTGTTGAACCATGGACTGCAAACAAATCGATTTTATTGCTGTTATTCGCAGTTTCTCTTGCATCTGCCTTTGCAAACAATGTAAATGAAATATCTCTTCCATTTGGATTAGGAGTAAAGCCAGTGGGATCAACCACTCCATTTGCTATTGCTATATAAGTTCCACCACTGGCAAAGTTCACTACAAAATTCTTTAAAGTGTCATTTACTGAGCCACTATTTCCAGGAGCAACACCAATATTAATATCAACACCTGCTGGCACATCGATAAATGGAGTTGCCGTTCTGAATGCGAAATTATCTAAAGCAAGCGTTCCATTTAAATAAACGTCAACTTCGTTAGCAATTGGATCGGCTGCATTGTGGATAACCTGTAATCTTGCAAAAGGTTGTACTGCTGGAAATTCAACTACTGTTCCGTTTGGAAGAGCCGCAAATACACCAAAAGGAGCACCATTTTGATTGCCTGCAGGATCTAAAAATCCTGAAGCAAAAACAACTGCAGCACCACCGCCTAAACCAGAAAGGTTAGCTTCAAATGACGCAACAATAGTATTGTTATCATCACCTGGTGTTATATCCAAAATATATGATGCAGCAGGTACTCTAATATAATCAGTGAAATCACCATAAGCAGCATTATCAACTAGGGTAGCAACATTTCTTGCAATAACATCAACTGTCGGTGCATCTGTAGAACCGTGAAGGACAACAAAATCAACTTTACTTGAGTACATTCCGCTTTCACGAATACCATCTTTAGCGAAGATTGTAAAAGCAATACTTCTTCCATCGGGATTTGAAGCGAATAGTGTTGGATCTATAACACCATTTGCCACACCAACGTAAGTTTTCCCATTTTCAAATGTTACAGGAAAATTCTTCAAAGTATCATTTACAGATCCGCTGTTACCGGGCGCAACACCAATATTTATTTCAACCCCAGCGGGAACATCAATGAATGGAGTAGCTGTTCGGAAAGCAAAGTTATCTAAAGCAAGTGTGCCATTTAAGTAAACATCAACTTCGTTAGCAATTGGGTCAGCAGCATTATGAATCACCTGTAATCTTGCCATTGGCTGAACTAAAGGAAATTCTACAACGGTTCCGTTTGCTAATGCTGCAAATAATCCAAAAGCAGCACCATTCTGGTTAGCTGTTGGATCAAGAAATCCTGAAGCGAAAACAACTGCAGCGCCACCACCAAGTCCTGATAAATCTGCATTAAACTCTGCCACTACAGTATTGTTATTATTTCCGGGAGTAACTTTCAGAATATACTCATCAGGGGATAATCTTTTATAATTTGTTATATCACCATAAGAGGCATTATTGACTATTCTCCGTCCACCCGAATACCAACTATCAGCATCTTCTTCTTTAACTTCCTGGGAAATATCAGTAACAACATTTGAATAGACGCGTTCTGCAATTACATCTACTGTCGGGGCATCTGTAGCACCATGAACAACAATAAAATCAACTTTCCATTGATTTACTCCTTGTTCACGAACGTTATCTTTTACTAACAATGTAAAGCTAATATTCTTTCCATCTGGATTGGGGCTGAATTGTGTTGGATCTAATACTCCATTAGCAATTAAGACATATTTTTTATTTTGATTAAGTGTTGCCTGAAAATTTTTAATTGTGTCATTTACTGAGCCACTGTTTCCTGGTGCAATACCGATGTTTAGCAAAGTATTTGCCGGAACATCTATAAATGGGGTAGCTTTTCTGAATTCAAAATCATCAATTGCTAAACCACCATTCACATATACATCAACTACTGAAGCTGCTGGATCGGCAGCGTTATGTATAACCTGAAGTCTTGTTGTTTGAGCAAAAATAGATGAGATTGAGAAAAGAAATGCTAGGGAAAATAGGATGTTTTTCATAATTCCTCCGTTGTTTTTAATTAGTTAATTAGCGAGCACAAGGATTAAAACGACGTTGGTAATAAAATAGTTCCAATAAAATTACTTTATATCAAAAAAATGTTTGTTTTCTAAATTAGGCAAATTGAACTCATTTAATTTTTTTCGAGGTTAACATTTTACAATATTTAGAATAGCAATTTTCAATTCGATGTACACTGATCAGCAAATAAAACTTAATTCAATAGAAAATATTGATGAGCGTCTAAGCGTTTTAAGGATTACTGCACTCTGGGCTTTCAGTGAATCTGCTTTTGGTGGAATTTTACACGCACTCGCAATTCCACTTCGAGGATTATTTATTTCTTCCGCTGCAGTTTTGTTTATCTGTTTAATCGCATGGTTCTCAAAAAACAGTAAAGATATTTTAAAGTCAACATTAATTGTAGTTTTGATCAAAGCCGTAGTCAGTCCGTACTCTCCTCTCACCGCTTACCTGGCTGTTTCTCTACAAGGACTTTTAGGATTCTTATTTTTCTCAACTAAAAAGTTTTACAAATTATCTGCCTTATTTCTTGGTCTGACTGTTTTATTTTTTTCTGGAATACAAAAAATTGTAATTCTTACAATTTTATTTGGAAATACTTTATGGGAATCACTTGATATTTTTATTAAGAAGATATCCGTTGAAATGTTCAATATTGATCATTTAGAAATAAATTACGGGTACATAATTATCTCTGCATATGTTCTACTACATTTAATTGCAGGGTTATTTATAGGAATTTATGCCGGCAGGCTTCCGCAAAAAATAGCTTATTATACAGAAATCATCCCATCATCTATGTCATCGATAAATGGTGAAGAAATTCCACGCAGGGAAAAAAGAAAAAAGAGAAACTGGTTTTTACGTCCCACGGGAATTTTCATACTTGTTTTGTCAGCAGGAGTTATAATTCTTTCCTACCTTTCCACTGAACTGGAAGATAACATTGCGATTTCAGTCGTGATAATGATCCTAAGATCACTTGTAATTACATTTATATGGTTCGTAATACTCGCACCGATTATAAAAAAGTATTTTCAGAAATTTGTTGCAAAAAGAAAATCAGAGTATTCTAAAGATCTTGAGGAAATAATATCTATGTTCCCGAAGTTTAAGGCGATTGTTAACTATTGCTGGAAACTTTCAAGTGACAAAAAAGGATATAAACGAATTCGTTATTTTTTATCGTTATCTTTTTATTATTTATTGTTAAGTAATTAAAATATTTTACAAAACAGGGAGAACACCTATGAAACAACTACCAGAACGATTTAAAAAATTCCAGAAGGATTTCCCGGAAGTTGCAAAAGCCTACGAAGAGCTTGGAACAGCAGTCCACAAATCTGGACCGTTGAATGCAAAAGTACGTGCATTAATAAAGTTAGCAATCTCAACAGGAGCCGGTATGGAAGGCGCAGTTCATTCGCATACACGGAAAGCAATTGAAGCCGGGTGCAAAAAAGCAGAGATCAAACAAACAGTTATGCTTGCACTTCCAACTATAGGATTTCCTGCAACGATGGCTGTTATGAGCTGGGTTGAGGATATAATTGAGAAGGAATGATAATTTTCTCATAGAAGACATTAATGTAGTAAAATCATTTTTTTAGTTTCATAATACGAACCCGTGCTCAAGGAATAAAAATAAATTCCGCTCGGTATTTCTTCAGTTCTCCATGTTACCTCGTGATTCCCAGAATGTTTGTATTCATTTACTAAAGTCGCTACTTCCTTTCCCAATAAATCATAAACTTTCAGTGTTACAAATCCACTTTCTGCAATCCGAAATCCAATATTCGTCGTTGGATTAAACGGATTTGGATAATTCTGAAATAACTGAAAACCGTTTGGTGAATACTCTGATTCATTGTTCACAGAAACGGTATTTGTATCTTCGACAACTACATTGTAATCATTCAAATCCAATCCTTCAACATTTTGAAGAATACCTGATGGCCATTGAATAACCACTGAATCAATTTGTGTTGCATCGCCCAAACCAAAATGTATTTGGAGATTCTGTCCACAATAACCGTTTTGACCTGCAACTTTTCTCATCTGCCAAACTGGATTACCTGAAATGTTTGTTTTCAATTTGACAATTGCACCAATTGCAGATTTGTTTGAGATAGTGCCTCTGAGGTTTAACATTATCCAATTATTATTTCCGCCATTATTACGAAAGAGAACATTATTTTCATTTTCATTGAAACAACGAGCCTCAAATAAATCAAGCCAGCCGTCATTATCGTAGTCTCCAAATGCTACTCCATAAGTCCATCCTGAATCCTGAACAGCAGAATCATTACTTTTTGTGAAAGTTCCATCATTATTATTTATATAAAGAAGGTTTGTAGATTTTTGACTTGTGAAGGCTCTGGAAATAATAATGTCTAGATCTCCATCGTTATCAATATCACCAACCGAACTCCCAAAAGAACTTGAAATATCAGTTGTGAAAGGTGGTTCATTCAGTTTTGTAAAAGTACCATCACCATTATTTATATAAAGTTGATTTCGTTGATTGCCCCAGTTTACAAGAAGTACATCAAAGTCACCATCATTATCAATATCCTCCCAGTTACTGCCAGCAGTGCTTCCACCGTTCTGCAGAAGTGTCGGAACGCTTGCTGTTGAGAATGTATCATCGCCATTATTCAAGTAAAGATTTTCATTTTGATTATTCTCATTGGTCACAAAAATGTCCTGAAGCCCATCGTTATTAAAATCTATCCAGTCAACATTTCGCGAAGCAAATGTCTGATTTAGAAATGTATCATTCTGTTTGGTGAATGATCCGTCTCCATTATTCTTATAAAGAAAGTTTCTAAGGTTTCCACCACTGTTGCATACGTACAAATCTAGTAAGCCATCATTATTATAATCTCCCCAGGATCCAGTTTCCGAGTAACTATTTTCAGTTGTCATTAGTATTCCCTGCTGAAAGGTAAAAGTTTTATCTCCGTTATTTAAGTAGAGAAGATTAGGTTGTCCCCACCAGTTTGCAACAAATAAATCCAGATCACCATCGTTATCAATATCACCCCAGCTACTTCCGTCAGAAGCTTTACCATCTTGTGCTATTGCAATATTATTAATTTTAGTAAAACTTCCGTCTCCATTGTTTTCATAGAAGAAATTATCCTGCCCCGATTGAGGTCCGTTTGTCACAAACAAATCGACATCACCATCATTGTCATAGTCGATCCAATTTACTGCACGAGAATCACCACCATCATTTACCATCGGACCAGATGTTATTTTAAAAAACAATTGAGCAAAGTTTGCTTGCGTCATTAGAACACAAACCAATAGTATCATAGTTACTCGCATAAATTCTCCTTTTCTTTTTATGAAAACATAACTAATAGATAATTGGATAATAATGATTCAGGGATGAATGATTAACTATTCAAGATGAACAGTTTGATTTGAGGGATGAAATTTTACTTAATCAATTTTTGTACTTTTTCTTTATAAGAATTTCCGGTTGGTATTTTTTTGTTTGTAACCAGTTTAATAATGTATTCCTGGTTGAATGTTGGTTCAAGTTCTTGAATGAATGTTTTGTTTATGATATAGCTTTTGTGAACACGAATAAATAATCCAGGATTCAATCTTTGCTCTAATTCAGTAAGTGTAATACGCATTCTATGTGTTTTATCTTTCAAATTTATTACCGCATAGTTTTTATCTGCTTCAATGAAGTAAATTTCATTTAGCGGGATTAGAAGTATTTTTTCCTGAGTTTTAACCGGTAGTCTGTCCGGATAAGTTTCTTCTTTTGATTCGGTATCCATTACATCTTTGATTTTATTAAAAATCTCTACAGACTTTTTTGCAAAAATTCTTTCATTTGAACGATCAATGGCTTCATCAAATTTTTGCTGATCAAAAGGTTTTAGCAAATAGTGAACTGCATTAAGATTAAATGCTTCTGCTGCATAATCGCTGTAAGCTGTTGTGAAAATCACGAACGGTGCTTTCTCCCCCAACTCCGATATTAATTCAACTCCGGTTTTTCCCGGCATATTAATATCGAGAAATACAAGATCTGGATTCAATTTGTTTATCAGGCTTTTTGCTTCCTCAACATTCTTTCCTTCACCAACAATTTCAATATGTTTATTCGATTCAGCAAGTATCCTGATTTTCTCTCTTGATAATGGTTCATCGTCAATAATGATTGCTTTGATTTTATTTTTCATTTTTCAGTGGAATAGAAATTTTTACTGAAAACTTATTGCCATTATTTTTACCAGTCACAAGATTATAATCCCCGTGATAAATATAATTCAGTCTTTCTCGAAGATTCTGAATTCCTTCACCCAAAGATTTGTCGCTCTCTT
>BS_KBA_SWE02_21mDRAFT_10000792_pt1 | contig 11970 bp, 14 predicted proteins | sample BalSeasSWE02_21m_FD_9196 | JGI IMG/M metagenome (IMG submission 9196)
AGTAACCGCCAGTGCAGCAGAGATCATCTTGGCAGGGGCGGTCACCAAAGTGGCAGGTGTTGTGGGGGGGGCAACAGGACTCAGCTGGGGAGTTCACAAATTTAAAAAAAAAAGTAAAAAGGAAATATTATAAGGAAGAATTATAATGACAGCTACTCAAGAAATGGAAACTATTCAATGCCGCAAGTGCGGAGAGAATATGGAACTTATGACTGCTAAAAAGCATACTGGGATAAGGCCGGTTGTACTAATGATCATGGGTGTTTTCTGTATTATCTTCATCGGGGGGGCCTTGATTGGTATTCCCCTGCTGCTGTTGGGGGTATATCAGTACACAGCCAAACATACAATAAGCTATTGCTCAAGCTGCGGATACTATTTCAAGGTCCGGACGGCAGAAGCAGAAACTGATTAGATAAAAAATGGTCATCCAAGCACTGCAGCTCCGGTTATGCAATTTTCCGTGCAAGTGCCGCATCCTGAACAAAGATCGGTGTTTATATAGCAGTAAGTGCCGGAAAAAAGCCCCTTTTTTATGATTGTTATGGCCTCCATGGGGCAATTCATGAAGCAGGTTTTACATCCGGCACAGATTTCCTTATCAATGATGGCTTTTGAGTTGTTTTTATTTTTTTGGGGAGACCTGTTGCCGGCAGGATCAATAATAGCCCCCCTTTTACAGGTATTAAAACAGGTGCCGCATTCCATGCAGACAATCGGATCTATTTCAAAGCCAACTTTAATCTCCCCTTCAATGGCATTTTCCGGACACTTTTTGGCACAGGCACCACAAGCGACACAATCGTCACTGATTCTGTAAGTCATGATAGGTTTTTTCCTTTGAATCTGAATCTAAATAAAAGCCGAATCATAAACTCAACTGATTTATATGAAACAATGGTTAAAAAATAGTTGTTCTTTTTTAAAAAATAATATAATTATAGGACTTAGTATAATGGAGTCAAGGCGATTTTTACACCAGCTGAACTGGCAGTCCAGTAGCTGATTATTTCAAACTCAAATGAGGTGCTTTCATGGCAATGGTCATAACAGCCGGCAAATACAGTGCTGCAACATTTGAATATGCAGCCAGGGTTTCATTCAGCTATGTAAAAAGAGGTAGCCAAACTTTTAAGTTTGGTGTTAAAAAAGTAACATCTCCAGCAATCAGGGTTGTTTCAAGCCCATTTATCTATTTTAAAAAGAAAATCACAAAGCCGCTCTCGCAAGAGGGTCAGCATGGGGATGTCGTATCAAAGGTCGTATCAAAGAATGAAGAAAAAATCAGAATGCTGGAGGAAAAGATAGTCCTCATCGAGAATAAACTGGCGTTCCTTGAAAAGCATGGTGTGACAGTCTCCACCACAAAAAATCTAATGCGGGAAAAGAAAAATCTGACAAAGGAAAAAAGCATGCTGTTGCAGGCCATAGTAAATGATAATTTAACTTTAAAGGCTTAATAGGCATTCAGGAGAAATTTGATAACATGGAAACTCGGAAAGTATTGAATATCGGCATTGATCTTGGAACTTCAAGAAGTGTCATCGCATGTGATAATGGAGTAAGAACCCATATGTCCAGCTATGTGGGTTATCCAAAAGATGCTGTTTCCTCAAAGATGTTTGGGAAAGAGATTATCTTTGGTGATGATGTTTTGAAAAACAGAATGGCTCTGGATATGTACCGACCGTTTGACCGGGGTGTCCTTTTGCATTCTGATTCTCCTGATGAGAATAGAGAAGAGTATGAAAAGGCAAAAAATGTTGCAAAAGAGCTTTTAAAACAGCTTATTTCAAATGCCACAGCAGGTGAACCGGAAAATTTGATCTTCAGGGGTGTGATCGGTGCGCCATCCCTTGCAAGCACAAATAACAAAAAAGATCTCCTTGATATAGCGGATGGCATATTGGATGATGTCATGATAGTCTCAGAACCTTTTACCGTGGCATATGGACTGAATATATATACCAATGCCCTTATTATTGATATAGGTGCCGGCACAACCGACCTGTGCCGGATGCATGGCACAATACCAACAGAAGAAGATCAGATAACCACCTTTAAAGCGGGTGATCATATTGACAGGGTGTTTCTTGATCTTATCCAGAAAAGTTATGGTGAGGCGAATTTCACCGTAAATATGATAAAAAAATTTAAAGAGGAAAATGCCTTTGTTTCCTCCCAGGGTGAAAAAATTTTCATTGATCTGCCGGTTAATGGAAAACCCACTCAGCATGATGTTACTGAAGAGTTAAGTAAAGCCTGTAAATCAATTGTACCTGAGATGGTGGAAGGGGTTAAAAAACTGATCGCTTCGTTTGATCCTGAGTTCCAGGATGGTTTGAAACAGAATGTTATCCTTGCCGGCGGCGGTAGCCAGATCATCGGGCTGCAAAAGGAGATAGAACGTTATATGAAGGATACCCTTGGATATGGTAAGGTTTCCAGGGTGGAAGAGCCTTTGTTCGCAGGTGCAAACGGTGCTTTGCTGCTTTGCAAGGACATGCCGGATGAATACTGGGATCAATTAAAAAACAAGAAGTGATTATTGCAGGCAAATATCAAATAATTCAAAATAAGGGGGAAAAATGGGAAAAGGATTGAGATATACCATGAATAATTTAGGAGATATTTTTGTTGATACTATGGGAAAGTTTTGGTGCAATGTAAAGCTTTCCACAAAAGGGATAAAGCTTACCCACAATATTCATGAGCTGAGCACAAAAAAGATTAAGATTCAAAAAAAAATCGGCGAAAGACTCTCAAATATCAAGAAAGAATCTCCTGAACTTGTGGTTTTTGAGGATAAAGAACTCTCCCAATTGTTCACAGTGCTTGAAATGATTGAAGGCGAGATTGCTGCCAGCATTTATGAAAGAGAAGAAAGATTATATCCCAAGAAACCTATGGATGAACAATATACATAGTGCTGGATTGAAGCTTTCAAACTGCGCTGATGAACTATAGCTTAGATACTGGGTGCACAGCCATTGAAAATGGTTAATGGATTTTAAAGATCAGCCTCATGCACTGATTTAGTTATCCTTTTGATTTAATTATCTACCTTTTTTTTGGCGCTCAATCAATATGGTTTCAAGAGCCTCAACCCGCTCTTCCATTTTTGACAGCCCGCTGAAAATATCCTGGATCATTTTGGTTTCCTCTGTATGGGTCTGTTTTCTTTTTTTTGAGATACCGCCGGTTTTTGTAGCCCGGATAATGCCGATGAGAACTAACCCCAGTGTGGCAATCAGGAGGATAGCCCCTCCGATAAGGAACCCTACGAATCTTACGCCATGCATGATATTATTATTATTCCTCCTCGGCAGAGTCTACTCTCTGGATTTCCTGTTGGGCTTTCTTTTTCCGTTTGGCCCGGATATGTCGCTGGACCAGCATGCATTGTTTTTCCTAAAACGATTTCCTTTAAAATAGATTCTTTTTTCGGGGCCCTATCTGTATCAACTGGCTGTATTCACAACTGCATTTAAAAAGGCAGGGACCATCGGTCTTATGGCAGAGTTTGCTGCAGATAGGTTTTGCCCCGTTCGTGGCCACTTGAAACAGAAAGTATGCTGCAAATGCCCCCAGGACTGAAGCCGTAAAATAAACCAGCAGATAATCAAAGCGCATAAGTATCGCCGCAGTCCCGAAGGTTCTCGCAAGATTCATGCTTGCACCTGAAATTGAGGCAAAAAGTACGGTGATCAAAACAATATAGATGGCAGCGGCAATACCTGTAAAACGTCCTGTGTTGTTTGATGACAAAAAAGAAACAATAGCGAGGATCAGGCTGAAGGTAATCACAAATTCAATGAACAATGACAGCACGAGGGGATATTCCATGGCCGGAACAGTCAATGTGACAAAGAAGTCAGTCCAGGGAAAAAACACAAAGGCAAGCCATGCCGCAAAAATGGCACCGGCAAACTGTGCAATGATATAACAGATCGTGTCGAGATTTGTCATGAATCCGTTTAGCCAGAATGCTGTGGTGACGGCCGGGTTGATATGTCCCCCGCTCCTTTTGCCGATGGGGGAATATACAACAGCAAGCAGTCCAATGGCAAAGAAACTTCCGATTATGAAATATTTGATAATATCCGCTGTATTGATCATACTCATCAGGAAAATACCGGTAAGCCCTGCAAAGATGTGGATGGCTGAGCCTGTAAATTCACAAAAGTATTCTGTCCAGTTCAATTGTGTTATCTCCTTTTTTTATGTTTAGGAAAGGAATCCCTTCATCCTCCTGGCGCACTTAAATGACTGGGTTTTTAAATTTCAAGTATTTTTTCAACAGAGTTTAAATCATTGCCAGAACAAAAGCAAGGCCTCCAAGCTGGATCACTGCGTAAGACACGATTCCGAATGGAAGAAATGTCATAAAATTAAATGTTGCATTTGCTCCCTCACGGGTACTTAACCCTGATTTTTCTACCATTGACTGGGCAAGGGGACCTGCCGTGGCAGCTGTCAGAAGAAAGCTTGAGCCAGCGCAGACAGACAGTGCCAGTCCCACATAAACGATATCTCCTGCAACATCTCCTTTGAGAATAATCTGCTGGGCAATGGGAAGCATGGTGGCCATGCTGGGCCCTGCGGAAAATATGGCCGTTGATATGCCGCAGCATATCATGAGCGCGCAGACCAGCATTTTCGTGTCTGTGAAATATCCGGACATCAGCCCGGCAACATAGTCCAGGATACCGGAGCCTGCCATGCAGGAAACCATGAGAAAAAGAGCTGTCAGAAACAAAATAGATTCAAAATCAATCTGATGTCTGATAATATCTTCAGCGTCTTCATGCTTGATCACCATGAACACTCCGACGCCTAAAAAACAGATGATCCCGGGACTTAAGCCTATGTCTCCTGCAATCATCCACAGGCCGAACATGATGCAAAATACCCCGATGCCCGAATAAAGAATGGTCTTGTCAATGGTGACGTTTCGGTAGAGTTTTGCCATGGCGCTCAAAGCAAGGGAACGTTCCAGAAGGGATGGATTATCCTGGCCCTTCCTTTTATAATAATACACCGCAATCATGAGGATCACACTGAACAGAAAGAGGCACATGGGAAATGCCAGGGCCAGATACCTGAGAAAAGAGATACTTCCTGTCCCCATCAGGAGTATGGCCGGGAAATCTCCAATAGGAGTGGCAGCCCCACCAAGGTTACAGACCACAATCAGCAGAGAAAAACATAGTGCAATAAATCCCTGGGTGACGCCTAGAGCCTTTAAAATACTTAATAGAACCGGGAGAACCAGGAGCAGGGCGGTCAGGTTATTCAAGGTGCAGGAGAGAAAAAACATTATGGAGGAGAACATGATCAGAATCAGCAGATATTCTCCTTTGCTTACACGGGAACACCAAACCGCAAGATAGCTGAATATCCGGCTTCTGGCGAACAGGGATGAAAATATTCCCAGTCCTAGCAAAATTACCAGTACATCCCAGGGCACCCCGTTGTAGATGTTGTTTATACTCTGATTTCCCAGGGAGGCGGCAATGGTGATGGTAATCGCGGCTCCACAGAAAATAACGAGCATCTTTCTCGTCGGTATAAGGGCCTGAATGATCAAGGTGACAATCATGACGATAATGAGAAGGGCGCTGGTCATATTATATTCAAAGCCTCCTGCCTAAATGATCCTGAACTGGTTGGTGAAAAACTGGCTTGTGGAATACAGTGGGGCCATGTCACCAAGGTATCGGTGGTAGCCGGAAAGCATATTTATGCCGATAATCTGGTTGTATGAACTTTTAATATCAGGGCCCACTGCCCGGAATGTGACAGGGTAAACAAATGACTCTTCCTCCATCTGGCAGAACACATATGAGATCAGAACGCTTCGGATTCCCCCAAGTCCCATGAGTCCCCGGATATCGATCAGGCGGACATTGGATGGAAAGTTAGCCAGAATCCTTTCCACATTAATGCTTTCCATATGGGGAACGATATAGAAATTGGTATTCGGAAGTTTCCGCGAGAGGCGATCAAGGAGCACCGATTCGATGCCCACCACAACAATAGAGGTGAACCCCCTTAACTGTTCGGCCAGATTGTCAGTCCCATCTTTGATGATCTTTTCTATATCAGAAGGGGAAAACCCGGTTTCAATTATTTCTCCGTACAGGGGGAAATAATCTGCCATAATATCAGCCAGCCGGACAGAGTCTTCTTGGTTGGTTAATCTGCATACCGTATCCTGGAGAACCAGGGCCGCGCTGAAAGCCCCCAATTCCGAAATGATGGAGGCAATCGTCCTCATGATTCCCTGGGGATTCACATCATTAATCATAATAGCCTGGTATCCTTGGGCAAGGTCATTTTCTCCTGTTCTCCTGAGCTTATTCTCCTGATACTTCTGGGCCGATGATATCTCGAAACGCCTCAAACACATGAAGTAAAAGGACATTCATGAACACGTCGTGGGGAGGGCCCGTTAAAACATTTCTGACAAATTCGGTAATTTTCACCTGATCACCTTTAAACATTTCCGTCATCAGACGGGCAGGTATCCCAAGAGGCATGTTACGGCTTGCACCCATAAGATTATCTGCCGGCAAGGCAGAGAAGGTGCCCGGTCTTTGTTTTTCCGGAGTTTTCCCGGGAGATGAGGATTCTTGAAGCTGTCCATTCACAGTATCATAGGGATAAGGAGAAATTTTCCTGCCAGCCTGTCTTGCAAGGTACACAAGAAATTCATTTAGAACTGCTAAAACAAAGCCATTGGCCTGACGTCGGTGCAAGGGGCCTTCTTTTAAGATAATTCTGAAAGTATAGGCCCATTCAGTAGCATCCGGTATCAGGGAGGAGATTGCACGAAAATCCAACTTATCTATGGGGGATTTTGCCTCTTCAAAGTATAATTTTTCTTTTAGTTCTTCACTCAGCTTTCGATAGGATTCTCCCTCAAGAATGGAATCCAGCTTTCTTTTTACAATCTCAGGCGGTGTGGTCTTACAGATAAAGTCATTCACCCCTAAATCCAGGCACTCCTGCCATTCAGAATTTCTGATGTCGCTGGGTGCGCTTAGCAGAACAACCGGTATCCGTAAAGAGGGTCTCTCTTTCCTTAATTCACGAAGAAATTCAACTCCGGTGTGGTTATCAGGAAAGGAGTAGTCAATTAGAATAATGTTGGCACTGTCAACTAATTTCCAGGAAATACCGGAAACCCATGTGTGAGAGTTGATTTCATACCCTTTGTCTTTGCTAAATGAATTGAAAATTTGGGAAATTACCTTTGGTGCTTCATCGTCTATGATAAAAAGTTTGTAAGTCATTGTTTTACCTTTCTTCCGGATGGGCTATTTTGGATTTATTTCAATTTCTAAAGCAGATTCCTCCAACAGACCATATTTCGTTTCTATAAATCTCTTCCTGTAAACCATAAATGCCGTATTCCCGGATTGTTCCATGATCTCATGGTTAGAATGAGCACTGATTAATATGGATATTACCGGTAAAAAACGGGGTAGCAGGCGGATAAGCAAGGCTACAGCAATGGTCTCAATGACGTCATTCAAAGCTTTGGCCCCTAAAATATGAATACCCTTTTTTTCTTCCTCCCCTTCACTATCACTTTCTTTAATCTTTTTTAGGAGATCAATCTCTCTCAGGGCTTTAAATTTGACTTTTGATCCCCCGATTGCCGCTTCAAGGATCCTCAATATTATCTGTTTTTCAATAATATCGTTTGGATCACACCCGTAACAAAATGCAATTTCCTGCATCATGTGAAAATCCTGAATCAGAATAGTCGTAATATCTGCTGTTGCAACCAGTCCACCTCCAAGCCCAGCTGCCGCTCCCTGTATTGCCGCTGTCTTTTCGTGATAATTTATATGCTTCCTGTTACAGTCATCAAGCAATTTTAAATTGCAATATTTCAGTTGGGATAGATCATCTATTTTAAAACCGCTATCATTGGCTCTTTTTATTAACTTCTCAGGGCTGATGGTAAACGTTGAGGTATAGAGCATTTTCTCGATAGTCGCTTCTATAATATTCTCATATTTCTTAAGGTTTTCCGGTCCAATTTTCTTGATAAGATAATCCACTGGTTTGGAAGTGGTATCAAGGATTTTCTTGTTAAAACCTTTATGCGGTTCTTTTTCCCATTTTGATATCTTTTTCAAGCTTAAAAGCTCATATTTGTTTAATTCCATGTATTTTCTCCTGTTCCTTATCCCTTTTCCTTATCACTTTACAATTTACAATTACAAAATCTATTCCGAAAGGCTGTATGTATACTTTAGATCAGCCATGATAACCGTTTTCATCTGAGGGAATATGTTCTTAAATTGCGCTTGTACGGAATCGATTATATCGTATATTTCCTGTTCATCTGTATCTTCTGCCAAGGCAATATCAAAAACCACATTACATTTATCAGCATCCCTTCCGACTATCCTCAGATCATGGTAAGATTCTATTTTTCCATCTTTTGATATTATTTCTTCTATTGTCCTTGCAACAGCTTCATACCGTGGATGTTCCTTATTAATCGGATCCACATGCACGATGACCGTTCCGCCTATTTTACGACCAATTTCTTCTTCAACTGCCTCTGCAAGTTCATGAAGCTTAAATGCAGACTCTTTATCAGACACCTCTATGTGAAGCGAAATAATACTTGTACGTCCATACCTATTAAAGATAATATCATGGACACCTAAAACGCCAGAGTGTGCCCTGGCTAATTCCTGTATCTCTCTAATCGTCTCTTTTGAGGGTGCCTCACCCAACAAGGGGTCGAGTGTCTCTTTGCCTATTATATAAGCAGAATAGAATATAATCAACGCGACAAAGGCGCCCATTATGCCATCTATACTATTGTATCCAAAACGTGATGCAATAAGAGCTACAACAACCAAAACTGTGGAGATACCATCACTCCTGTGATGGAGCGCATCTGCCTTCAGAGTTTTGGAATCAATAATATCTCCAAGCTCAAAAGAAAAGCGCGCCATAAGTTCTTTTATAAATATTGTTCCCGTGATTATCAAAATTATGCCAGTGGAAGCAGTAACAGTCTGAGGATGAATAATGTTGTGGACTGATTGTTGCAGCAGCTCAACTCCAGCAATAAAGAGCAATACCGAAACAATGAGGGTCGCCACAGGTTCCATACGTCCATGGCCAAAAGGGTGCTTTTTATCCGGTGGTTTCTTGGCCATTTTAAATCCGATTATTACCACTATTGATGTAACCGAATCAGATAATGTGTGGACAGCATCTGCAATTAAAGCAACGCTGTTAATAGACAGCCCTGCAATTATCTTGATTGCAAATAATACAATATTTATAACAATACTCACCCACCCCTCAAGAGAGCCATATCTTGCCCTGATATCGAGATCGTTAATGTTCTGATGATTTTTAATGAATTTTGTTACTATCCATCGAGTAAATCTCTGCATTTTATACCTCTATTTTAAAAACTTTTATCGCTTTTTGCGTGAATCTTTGTGTTTACATCATACCCTGTTATTTTTAGTTTTACTGTCCCACGTTATTTTTGTGGCCATTGTTACAGCAACACCTATAGCAAAAGGAAGTAGCGGCGATGCTGCTGTCACAAGAATAAAAGGTGCCAGCATCTCCTCAACCAAAAACCCTAAGCCGAAAGCTAATCCCATACCAACAGTATCACTTGTTGTAGCTGTAATTGCTTGTTTTTTAGAGATTTTACCTTTCTTATATCTCTTGAAATTAACAAAACCGGTTATCCCGCCCCCTATCATCATTACCACACCGGTTGCTTTAAGAGGATTGATACTTTGAACAGATACCTTTAAATTGTTTGCACCCTTAGCTGCCGTATTTGTGATATTAATTGGGATGGGTTTTGCGTGATTATCTGTAATTTTCATTGTCTTACCTCCTTAAATTTATATATAGAACAAAAGCAATGGCAATAATTATGCCAGCACGTTTTATCAGGATCAAAAGATTGCTTTAAGGCACCACAAGTTTAATTTTTCCTTCAATTTTTAAGCCTTTATATGCTGTCTGCACTCTGTTGATTGATGTGTATCTGGTGGATTGATGTGTATTTGAGAGAAGAGAATTTGGGTGTGTACTATGAGACAATTTTGTATCAAGATCAATTTTGAAACAAAATAACACCTATCCACTTGATCCCAGGCGCTATCAATATGCTACCCACAACGACAGCCGCCAACTCATCCATGAATATGAAGCCGAACATGGATAATGTCAACCCGATTATGACTACAGCTTATTGTTCTTTTGAGGTTGCATAACAGGGTTCACCTCATACCGATATCATTGGATAATCAGGCCTGCCAGGGTACACCATAAAGTGGGCACTATTACATTTTGAACAACTCGGCAAGATACCTCATGGCACCGACCGTCTGTTCCTTACTCTTATATGGCAATTGAAGAACTTTAGTTTTCTGCTCGTTAATTTGAAGTTTGACATGTTCAAATTCTTCGGGAAACAAATTTACTTCATCTGACATATTGAGCATCTGCACCACATAATTCAAAAAGAGTATCCGCCGGTGTATTTCATCGACATCCCCACTGTTTATGGGATTGTCAACGTCCAGCGCTTTTTCGATGATGATGGCACGCAGTTCCCTGGCCCCATCTTTTACCCGTTGTCTTCCCTTTCTATCCTTTACTCTTTCCCTGGCGTTGTCGTATGTTTTATGAAAATGATCGGCAATGTTGAATGCCGTATCCACGGATGTGTTTGCCATTTCCGTCAGCAACTGCGCAAGCGGTTTGATCACGTAGTTTTTTCCGGTCTTGACGGTCTGTTCCTGAAAAAACTCAGAAATCGGATCGAGATAGTCTTCATCCAAACGTGTCAACTTTGTTTTCAGTGTTGTTGTTGTGGTATCCATTATTTGCAATTCATTCTCCTTGCATACTTTTGCCGTGGCAAATCAGGACCAGGCATATAATCTCGATATGACGCGACCTGCCTCTCACGCTGTCCATCCTGTTCTTACAGATTGTATCCGCAACCATCATACAAGTCAAGAATAGGAAAATATTTTTTGTCAAGGTTAATCGAACCTGTACCGGATAGTTGTCATAAAAATCATATTTTTAAATTTTTTCGCAAACCTGTTCCGACGGTATGTACTTTTTGATGTATGTAAAATTTTTATTTTATGTAGTCCTAATGTACTCAGACCCATCAGTATATCTGAAAAAATCACTTATAGACCCCTTATTTGCCTTTCTTGATTTTATAAACCCCTTGATTTTATAAACAATATAACGAATTCATGAAAAAAACAAGATCTGAAAAACTGTTGCAGTATTTGCATAGTATCCCTCAAAATTATTTTTTTTGTCTTGACACTTAAAACAGCAAATAGCACTATACAAGAATTATTGAAAAGAGTATAAGGAAAAAAATAAAGATCAATATGCACAGGTTAACAATACACACTTGAATGTAAGTTTTTCGGCATTTTATTTATACAGCTTTCTAATATTACTCAATTTTATTTTGAAAATATATGTCAGGGTATTTATTACATGATTATCTGCAAAACAAAGTTACAAAGAATATCAATATTAATATTAATAGTTGTTATCCTGCTCTTTTTAAATTCAATATCTCAAGCGGCTGTTGATCTGATAACGAAACAATCTCTACAGAAGGTTTTACCTGATGCTGGATTATTTGTAAAAAAAGTAGAGCCTTTTATACATTATCTTGGATACAGGGATGAAGGCGGTCAGCTTGTTGGAGCAGCATTTTTAACAACAGATGTCGTGCCTGATCAGAGTTGGGGCTATGGGTCTCAAATTGCAACTCTAATTGGTGTGGACGTAAAGGGAATGATCACCGGTGTTACCGTATTGAGTGAATTTGAGAGTCCAAGATATACAAAAGGTCTTCTCAGCGATAAAAGCTGGTTTTTAACACAATTTTATGGAAAAGATGCAAATGATGATTTTATT
>BS_KBA_SWE02_21mDRAFT_10000793_pt1 | contig 11969 bp, 10 predicted proteins | sample BalSeasSWE02_21m_FD_9196 | JGI IMG/M metagenome (IMG submission 9196)
TCTGCTCCACACACGATGCCGGCCATGACAGCCAGGTAACCGCAGCCGCGACCCATGGTTTCGATAAGAAAAGCCCGGCTGTGAGAAGATGCTGTATCACGGAGCTTATCTACAGCATCCATGATGGTGTTCATGGCAGTGTCCACGCCAATTGACATATTGGTACCCCAGATATCATTATCTATACTGGCCGGGATACCGATCACGTTGACGCCCTGTTCAGCCAGGGCATTCGCCCCGCGCAGGGAACCTTCACCGCCTATGACGATCAGTCCATCCATACCTGCCACGCTCATGTTACGAATAGCTTCACGCTGGAAGGTTTTTTCCAGGAAACGCTCGCTGCGCCGGGTTTGTAGAATGGTTCCACCACGCTGAAGGATACCTCCCACATCACGTGCGCCGAGCGGGCGGTATTCTCCATTGATCAATCCTTCATACCCGCTCATGACCCCAAGTACATTGGCTTCCTGTCCTAGTGCGGTGCGTACCACAGCCCGTATGGCTGCGTTCATACCTGGTGAATCGCCGCCCGATGTGAGCAAACCTATTGTAAAATTCTTCTTCGTCATACCTACCTCTGCTTGATCTGAAAATTGTCGAAATCCCGTGCCACGACCGCATCCGGGAAAACCGCCTGGGCTTCCGCCAGGACATCCCTCTCACGATAGCGACGGGAAATATGGGTCAGAAAAAGTTGTTTAACCCCGGCTTTAACAGCCAGTTCGGCGGCTTGCCGGGCAGTCAAATGGGAATAATCACGTGCCATATCGGCTTCTTCTTCAAGATAGGTGGATTCGATCACCAATCCGTCCGCATTTTGGCAGTATTCCAGCAGGTTGTCGGTGCGGCCTGTATCCCCAATGTGAACAAAGCGTGTACCTTGCTTCACATCACCCAGTACATCCTCGGGAGAGACGCGGGTACCATCCGGCATGGTGATAGCCAACCCGTTTACCAGGTCACGACGCTGGGGACCCATTGGAACACCCAATGCTTCCGCCTTTTCGGGCAGAAATGGGCGGCGTGCTTTTTCCTCGAATAAAAAACCAAAACAATCCGCTCCGCGGTGATGAACCGGGAAGGCGCGGATACTGAAATCATCAACTTCAAAGAATACGCCGGCCGAAAGCTCATGAAGCTTAATGGGCATGGGTGCTTTAGCGCCACGCAGCACTACGCCGTAGAGCAGGTCATGGATGCGTTCAAGCGCAAATTTACCGGCATAAATATTAAGATCATCGATCGCTTCCCAACGCGAGAATGTGGAAAGTAACCCGCCCAACCCCAATATGTGATCCAGGTGCCCGTGGGTGATCAGGATGTGATTGAGATTCTTGAAACCCAACCCGGATTGCAAGATCTGGCGCTGGGTGCCTTCGCCGCAATCAATGAGGAAACGATACTCATCGTGTTTGAGCACCTGGGCGGAAAGCCCGCGGCGAACCGAGGGAGCGGATGCTGATGTACCTAGAAAAACAATTTCAAACAAAAGTAGATCCTTTAATAAAAGTTTCCTCTATTTTACCCTATTCGGTAAATAGAGCCGATAATTGAAACTGACCACCGCGCACATTTATTCCCAGCACTGGATCCAATCACAAAGAAAAAGCGCTTCACAACCGACAACCAACCCTTGCACATGACATTGGAAAAATCTCAAATATTCCTGGTGAATGTTTGCGCATAGACCATTTGTGCTATAATATTTCAACAAAAGGAAACGCACACATGCCTACCACCCGCAGAAAAAAAACAACCACCCGTAAACCTGCTCCCAAGAAAAAGACCACCACACGGGCTGCGACGAAAAAAACGAGTTCATCGCGCTCTTCCAGTTCACGCGCCCCTCGAAAAAAAACTCAACCCCCAATTTCCATCCTGCCAAACGGAATTTCACCTGAACGCAAGATTGATATCCTGGGCATTGGGTTGGCACTGCTGGGTCTTCTGACCGTATTAAGCCTGTTCTCGGCCAATCGCAGCGGATTAAGCGGATCGTGGCTCGGCTCACTCGAGGCCGGCTTCGGCTGGGGAATGTACATTCTGCCCATCGGTCTGAGCGTGATCGGTATCTGGTTGGTAGCACGCAACGTGAACAATCTTCCCGAGCTCTCTGTGGAACGTATCACTGGTTTCATTCTTTTATTTGTCAACCTGCTGGTAGTTTTCCAGGGTATATCCGGATCTGCAACTGGCAGCGGAGGTGGTTATTTTGGAAAGATCCTCCTGCAAACCCTTCTAAATCTACTGGGAGGTGTTGGCGCTTTCATCCTGGTGGCAGCCTGGTTTTTGATCTCCCTGACCATGAGCCTGGATATTTCCATACAGGAATTGTTCCTATGGACCGCTCCTTTGTTCGAGCGTCTGCGCCAGGGATGGCAGAACCGATCCACATCAACACCATCCTCTACAACACCTGTAAATTTATCATCAACCCCTCCCGAATCCCCCCCTGATAACTATACACCATTGCAGCGCTCACCCAACCAGCCGCAGATCAGCACACCTCCCCCCGGGGTCGTCGTTAAAACCGGCCTGAGTAACACAACCAGCGTACCCTGGGTACTGCCACAGGTAAAAGATATTCTTGAAATTGGAATCACACCCGCCATAAATCAAGAATACCTCCAAAAACGCGCCCGCCTGATCGAAGAAACCCTGGCCTCTTTTGGAGCTCCCAGCCAGGTGGTCGAGATCAGCAATGGCCCGAGCATCACCCAGTTTGGGGTCGAACCCCTGTATGTCGAAACCCGCAACGGGCGCACGCGTGTGCGCGTCAGCAAGATCGTCTCTCTGACAGACGACCTGGCCCTGGCTCTGGCAGCCCCGCGCATCCGCATCCAGGCACCTGTTCCCGGGCGCAGCTACATCGGCATTGAAGTCCCCAACGAAGAGATGTCCATGGTCATGCTGCGCGATGTGCTGGAAAGCGACCAGTTCAAACGCATTCGATCCACGCTGCGCTTTGCGCTCGGCAAGGGCGTGGCCGGGCATCCGTTGGTTTCGGACCTGGCCTCCTTACCACATTTACTGATCGCCGGCACAACCGGTTCCGGCAAGTCGGTCTGCGTCAACTCCATTTTGACCAGCCTGCTGCTCAACAATACGCCGGACGACATGCGTCTGGTTTTGATCGACCCCAAGCGGGTCGAGCTGACCGGCTACAACGGCATTCCCCACCTGCTGTCCCCTGTGGTGGTCGAGATGGATCGGGTGGTCGGTGCCCTGCAGTGGATGACGCGTGAGATGGATAGCCGTTATCATAAATTCTCCGAAGTTGGTGCCCGCAATATTGTGGATTACAACACCCGCCTGGCCTCCCAGGGCAATGGACCCAAGATGGGTTATATTGTCGTGGTGATCGACGAACTGGCTGACCTGATGATGATCGCCCCGGATGAATCCGAACGAACCATCACACGCCTGGCACAATTGGCACGTGCCACCGGCATCCACCTGGTGATCGCCACGCAACGCCCGTCCGTGGATGTGGTCACCGGCTTGATCAAAGCCAATTTCCCGGCCCGCATCGCCTTTGCGGTGGCATCCGGAGTTGATTCGCGTGTTATCCTGGATCACCCGGGAGCTGAACGCCTGCTGGGGCGTGGCGACATGCTTTTCCAGGCTCCGGATGCAGCTTCACCCGTGAGAGTGCAGGGTGTTTTTGTCTCAGATACTGAGATCCAACGCCTGACCCATTTCTGGCGTGACCAGGCTGGTGCGGTCAGCCCGATGGTGGCCACCGCAGCCTCAGGTGCGGTGGATGCGCCTGCTTATAACGGTGTTCCGCTTAAGCAAGGCGCCATGTTCGCGGATATGTCGCCGGTGGAAAAAGGGGATCCCCTTCTGAACGATGCCATCGAACTGGTACGGCGTGAAGGACGTGCTTCGGTCTCCATGCTGCAGCGCAGGCTGCGTGTCGGTTACACGCGCGCCGCCCGCCTGGTGGACAACATGGAGGATAACGGCATCATCAGTCCGCCCCAAACCGGCAGCCAGGTGCGCGAAGTGCTGGATTACGGTCAAACCATTCCCCCGGTTGAAGATGGAATGTAGGAAAATGGACCATGAACGATTGACCGCGGACGCTGGATGCAATCGTAGATGAACCCGAAGCTTTCAAATCTTAAGCGTCATCAATACCCCATGCCGGGCTTTGTAAAACAAGCCCTGGATGAGAAAGATCTCATGATCGCATACCTGGCCCGCCCGGCATACCAGCAAAACGATTACCTGTCCTGGATAACCCGTGCCAAACGCCCGGAAACGGTTCAGAAACGGTTGAATCAGATGCTGATAGAACTTGAACAGGGCGGCGTTTATATGAATATGAAACACCAGCCATCCTCCAAAGAATAAGAGGTACACATCAACATCAACCCCCAACTCCCCCTCAACCAGATCCTGCCCGGTGACTGCGTGGATGTGATGAACGGGCTGCCAGCCGCTTCGGTGGATCTGGTCTTTGCCGACCCGCCCTATAACCTGCAATTGAGCCGCACCCTGTGGCGTCCGGATATGAGCCGTGTGGATGCAGTTAAGGATGACTGGGACCAATTTGAGGGTTTTGCAGAATATGACCGTTTTACGCGCGCCTGGCTGACAGCCTGCCGCAGGGTGTTAAAAGAAACCGGCACCTTGTGGGTGATCGGCTCGTATCACAACATCTACCGGGTTGGTGCCATTCTGATGGATCTGGGCTATTGGATATTGAACGATATTGTCTGGGTCAAGACCAATCCAATGCCCAATTTTCATGGGATGCGCTTCACAAATGCCCATGAAACCATGCTGTGGGCACAAAAGGTAAAAGGGGCACACTACACCTTCAATTATCAGGCCATGAAATCGCTGAACGACGACCTGCAAATGCGCAGTGATTGGGAACTGCCGCTGTGTAAGGGTCCCGAACGCGTGCGCTTGAATGGAGAGAAAGCCCATTCCACCCAAAAACCGGAAGCACTGCTTTACCGGGTCTTGTCCTCCAGCTCCAAACCGGGTGATATTGTCCTGGATCCTTTCTTTGGCAGCGGAACCACCGGTGTGGTCGCAAAAAAACTGCACCGCAACTGGATCGGCATCGAACAGGACCCGGCTTACAGCCAGCTTGCCCGTAAACGTATTGATACAGTTGTAGAAGGGGAATATTCAGAAGAGCTGTTTATCAGCCCATCCAAACGCCAACGCCCGCGCGTCTCGTTTGGAACCCTGCTGGAAAACGGCTATGTAAAGGTGGGTCAGAAATTGTATTTTAAGAAAACAGACCAGATCGCCACCATCCTGGCAGATGGGCGCTTACGACTCGGGGAAAAGACCGGCACGATCCACACCCTGGGACGTGAATTGCTGGGAGCACCCTGCAACGGCTGGGATCACTGGTTCCATTTGGAAATTAAAAGCGGGGGAAAAAAACCTTTGAATGATCTGCGTGAGAAATACCTCAAAAAGGCAAAAGAAGGCTGAAATTATTTTTTAAAATCCTTTTCAAAAGCTTCCATGTGCTCGGCTGTCAACAGCATCATCCTGCCAAAAGTAAAGTTTTGCAGGAACTGACCAGCTTCCTGCCCGGCTTTGGATTGCAGAGCTGCCTCAAGGGCGTCTTTTGAATCAAAGATCAACTCATGAATGCGGTTAAACTGCCTGCCTTCCGGGGCATGCACCACCTGCTGCACACTGCTGACGATCTCTTTCCGCAGGCGTGGCAGCTTTTCTGCCAACCCCATGAATATCTGCCAGTTTCCCTGAAATTCCATTTCGTTGAGGGGTTGTTCGAATAGGACCATTAATTTATACATGCTCGCTCCTGTGCCCGGGACAATTGCCAAACCTGACGAGATCGGGGTGTAACCTTCCTCATTATACGTGGATTACTTGGATTTTGACATTTGCATGCCGGAAAGTATAAAAAGTAAAATGATTCACCTAACAATAAACATCCCGAAGGTTTGGGTGGTGAACGTTCGTGAATTACGAGAACCTTCAGAACGGTGTGTATTCATAAGAAAAATAAGAACTCTCTTTCACCCTTTATTTAACGCAAAAAGCGCTTTTATGGTATTATTCCGCATCAAACCAAAATAATGATCGGCTCAGTAAGCTATCCGTTCCCATCAATCAACCACCTTAATGAGAAGATTTACAGGAAATATAATGGAAGAAAACAAGATCACCATCATTGAAGGCCCACCCCCCATATTTGAACCTGTCCAGGATGGCTGGGCGCTCGGTCTGGGAGAAGGCCCCCACTATAGCGTCACTGTAATGACCCGCTTACGCACCTTCAACGGACCGGCCCTGGTTGAGCGCTGTTACCGTGCCTGGAATATTGGCGGCCCCATGCACTTGCATTATCGCAACGATATCGGTATGGAACAGCAAGCACCCATCATCGCTGTGCGCGCCGTCGAATCACCGGATGGTCATATGCTCCTGCTCTGGCTTAACCTGGACAGCGAGAAGGTGGAATACGAATTTGACACCAATGACGATGATGACCTGGACGACAACCCGGACAACCTCAATTAAAGTTGGATAAATAATGCCCACAATATTGTCAGAGCTTCAATCTGGAGTGCTCACCCTGACAGTGCAGCGACCACCAGTCAATGCGTTGAACATGGAGACCATCACCGGGTTGTTGAAGGCTTTAAAGGATGCTGCCCGCGATCCTGCTGTGCGCTGCGTCCTGCTGACCGGTTCGCAGGGTGTTTTCAGTGCCGGGCACGATATCAACGAAATGCTGTCTGCACATGACCAGAATATTTCTTATCGGGATCACCTGTTGGAATCCTATAACCCATTGATCCTGCAGATCCGCAATATCAGCAAACCTGTCATTGCTGTGATCAACGGCCCTGCGGCAGGTGCGGGTCTGGGGATCGCCCTGGCCTGTGACCTGCGTATTGCCGCCGATAATGCCCATTTTACTGTCGGGTTTGCAGGCATTGGGCTGGCACCGGATTCCGGTATCTCGCTCTTCCTGCCTATCCTGGTCGGATTGGCGCGTGCCACCGAATTGACTTTCAGTAACGCCACCATCCCTGCCACCCAGGCTCTTGAATGGGGTCTCATCAACCGCCTGGTCCCTGCAGAAGACCTGGTNTCTGAAAGTGCCACCCTGGCAGGTCTTTTAGCGAATGGACCCGTGAATGCATTCGGGCTGGCAAAGCGCGCCTTCAACCGCTCTGTTTTGCCCAACCTGGAAGATGCCCTCGACTATGAAGCCCACCTGCAAGAGATCGCCAGCCACGGACCGGAGCATTTCGAGGGAGTCAGCGCATTCATTGAAAAGCGTTTTCCGGATTTTAACCCAGGGAATAAATAGAACTTTGACAACAAATTTCACGCAGGACGTCATTAATTGTGCATGGAGTTTGTCATATTGACGTAATTTGTAATATCGGTTAACTTTAAGGCGTAAGAACAATATACAGGAGCAGCTTCAAGATAGCGAGACTCTATGATTGTAATGGTCAACATTTTCGCGTAAAAAAGCGGACACTCTTCCGAGATGTCCGCTTATATTTTTGCACCAATTTGCCNGACCTTCTCAATAAGGTGATGAAACAGATCCACCAGACTTGATTGAGATCGATCAATTTCAACTTTAGCTAGGAGATGAAAATGTCAGGACAGATCAATGCTTTTGAAATGGCTCAGGAACAGTTTGATGGCGTAGCCAAAACACTGAATCTTGATCCACAGATCAGCGAAGTGCTGCGCTGGCCCATGCGTGAATTTACTTTCCGCATTCCAGTGCGCATGGATGATGGCAGCTTGCGCGTTTTCCAGGGTTACCGTGTGCAGCACAATGATGCGCGTGGCCCCAACAAAGGCGGCATTCGCTTCCACCCCTCAGAAACACTGGACACCGTACGCGCTCTGGCGACCTGGATGACCTGGAAATGCGCCGTGGCAGACATCCCCCTGGGTGGTGGCAAAGGCGGCGTAATTGTTGACCCGGCTACGCTCTCGACCGCAGAAAAAGAACGCCTGTGCCGAGGCTGGGTGCAGAATATGTGGCGTAATATCGGACCACGCCAGGATGTGCCCGCACCGGATGTCGGCACCACCCCGCAGATGATGGGCTGGATGATGGACGAATATTCCAAGCTCACCGGTCAGTTTACACCGGGCGTATTCACCGGCAAACCCCTGGGCGGCGGCGGCTCCCTGGGCCGCACCGAAGCCACCGGNTACGGTGTTGTCTATACCGTGCGCGAAGCCATGAAACACCTGGGTATCGATCCCAAAACAAGCGTTGCTGCCATCGAAGGTTTCGGCAATGTGTCTCAATATGCTTCCATCGCCTTTGTTGAAATGCTGGGCGGCAAGGTTGCCTGCGTATCCTGCTGGGATCGCCACGACAAGACGTCCTATACCTACAGCCACGAGAACGGCATCGATCCACACTTCCTGCTGACCATTGTGGACCAGTACGGCACGATCGATAAGAAAAAAGCACAGGCTGCCGGTTACATCATCGAATCCGGTGACAAGTGGATCGAAAAAGATTGCAATGTGCTCATCCCGGCTGCCATTGAAGGTCATGTCAANGCCGAGACCGTCGTCAAGATGTCCAAGAACGTAAAGATCGTGGCAGAAGGCGCCAACGGCCCTTGCACCCCCGAAGCTGACGAATACTTCAAGCAGCACGGAATCTTCAATATCCCCGATTTCCTGTGCAATGCAGGCGGCGTAACCTGCTCATACTTCGAGAGCGTACAGAACGACATGAACTTCTATTGGTCGAAGGAAGAAGTTTTGGAGAAACTGGACGCCAAGATGACATCCGCTTTCCACGGTGTGTTGAATATGTCCACCAAAGAAAACGTTTACATGCGGGATGCAGCTTACATGGTCGCCATTGACCGCGTGGTCAAGTCCATGCAGTTGCGCGGCTGGGCGTAAACCCGGTTTGAATTAAATGATAAGACCTGGCAGGTTAAAACCTGCCAGGTCTTTGTTTACTGGCAATTTGTTTTATTATGCGGGGTAAAGCACCAGACCAACCGTGCCAGGTCCAAAATTGATGGCGAGCGAAATGGAGAGATCGGTCAGCTCTGAAGATTGGACATTGAAAATTTCTTTAGCCTGTTCGAGCAGCGCCTGCCCGGAGGCCAGATCCCGGGCGTGAACAACTCCCAGATGCACAGGTTGAGCTCCAAAGGCCTGCCGGCCAACCTCAAGCACCCGTTCCAGGGCAGCTTTGCGGGTACGCACTTTGTCGGTCATATTTACGATGCCATCCTTAAGCACCGCAATAGGCTTGACATTCAAAATTGACGCCAGGGCTGCAGAAAGAGTGCCAACCCGACCACTCATGCGGGCATAATCCAGCTTGTCGAGGGTCAGGATGATCTGAACCTTATCGCGCACCGATTCAAGGTATTTGACGATCTCTTCCACGCTTTTTCCGGCACGGTCCATTTGTCGGGCAGCCCGGCACATGAACCCGATCCCCATCGATCCGCCAGCCGAGTCAAAAGTGATTACGTTAAACATCTCTTTCAATTCTTCTGCGGCAAGCACAGCTGAAGCGTACGTACCCGACAGCTTGCTGGTGACGTGGATGGAGAGAATGGTCTCTCCCGGTTTGGCGATCTTTTGGTAAAACTCACTGAACTGGTGAGGGGATGGTTGCGATGTCTTTGGGATCGTTTTGGTTTCCTCAATTTTTCGATAGAAATCGTCAAAGCCCATATCTACAAACTGGAGGTAGGTTTTGTCTCCAAACTGGATATTAATGGGAATGACGTGGATATCAAACGCCTGCTCCCAGGCAGGTGGCAGGTCAGCTGCACCGTCCGTAACAATATGCAACATAAGAAGTCTCCTCTCAGAATTCTAAAAAAAAGTAAGGGTTCAACCCTTACTTTTTTTACTAATATTAACTATAGAAACCCCAAAAGTATATTTAAGTTTCTTATTACAAGGCGCAATAACGATCCACCTCGGCCGCGATCACTGACAGGCTGTCTTCCCAGAATTTGGATGTGCGAATGTTGATGCCGAAGCGGTCGGCCAATTCTGCCGCACTGCCCTCACCCGTGGAGGCCAGCAGATTCTTATAATTGGGCACAAAATCTGCGCCACGCTGCTGGTAAATTGCGTACAAACCGGTGCCAAACAGCAATCCAAAGGCGTACGGGAAGTTATAGAAGGACAAGCCGCCATAGTAATAATGCGGCTTCCAGGTCCACATGTACGTATTCAACGTGCTTTCATCCACACCATCCCCATAGGTTGCCTTTTGAGCTCGTTCCATGATATCGCACAGGTCGTCCGCCGAAAGCTCGGAATTGGCACGGCGTTCGAATACTTCCTTTTCAAACAGGTAGCGCGAGTAGATGTCCACGATCACCTGGGAGTGCCCGATCAAGGAGACTTCCAGGATGGCCAACTGTTCTTGTGGATCGGTGGCCTGATCGAGGGCGGCATGCTTGACGATGGTCTCGCACATGATCGAAGCTGTCTCGGCCATGGTCATGGGGGTGTTGCGCTGCAAGGCTGTCTTGCCAGCCTGATAGATGCAGGAATTATGGAAGCCGTGCCCGAGCTCATGTGCCATGGTGGATACCTGCCCGAGTGTGCCGTCGAAATTGGAAAGGATGCGTGATTCTTTCACCAGCGGAACACCCATACAAAACGCCCCGCCACGCTTGCCTTCACGCTGCTCGGCATCGATCCAGTTATTATCCATGGCATGCCGGGCAAAGTCGCCAAGTTCTGGCGAGAAATCATTAAAGTGTTCACAGATGAACTCGCGTGCTTCATCAAAGCTGAAACTGCGTCCAGTTTTTCCGGTGGGAGCAAAGATGTCCCACCAGGCCAGTTTTTCAGAGCCCAGGCGGCGCGCTTTTGCCTGAAAATATCGCCGAAAAACAGGGAAGGAAGCCTGCATGGCTCCCAGCATGGCCTCGAGCGTCGGGCGGTCGATGCGAGCCTGGTCCAGGGGACCATGCAGGGCATCTGTACGGCCACGCATGCGGTTGAGCGTATTGACCGTACCCTTAACTCCATTCATACAGGCTGCCAGAGGTTCGCGCACGGTCTGCCAGGCCTGCAATTCGGCAGCATGCGCCCGCTTGCGGACATCGGCATCCGGATGGGAGTGCAGGTTGATAAGGGCTGGCATGGGCAGCTTTTGGGTCTTACCATCCAGCTCAAAATCCACTGTCAACTGGGAGGTAACCGTGCCCTGCAGTTTACTCCAGGCATTGGCGCCGCTCAAATTTAGCTCGGCAGACAGGGCTTCTTCGGGTGCGCTCATCAGGAATTTGCTCTGTTCGGCTGTCTCTTTGAGCATGAAGGCATGCGCCGCAACAGTTGGATCAACCTGGATCATTTCGGGTAAATGCGAGGCCAGAGTCCCCACCCAGGCACTAAAACGGGTGCCCAGTTTTTGCAGGGTCACATTGGCCTGCTCAAATTCGGACTGCAAGCGCATGGCTGTGGTGTTGTGCGAATCAGTGGAAATAAACGAATTCAGGTAGGCCCGCAAAGTGGCAGACAGATCATAGATGGCGTTGAATCCTTTGATCAATTGTCCCATTGCCTCAGCCAGTTTTGGCAGTGGCGCATCTGCATCCATTAGGGCGATGTTTTGGTTAAAGAACACCTCTTGTGAATCGATCTTTGTCTTGAGATCGATAACAGCAGCCTTGTATTCATCTGATTCAAGGCCCGGATATACATTGCTAAGATCCCAACGAGGGGCGGTCATGGTCATCTTTTCCTCCAAATTGAGTTTTTATAAGCGCAAGTATAAACCATTTTAGGTGTGGAAGTACGGGTAACAGGCGATTGAGGCAGAGCAACGGATGATCGTCATTTGCGAAAAACCGGGGAAGTGGTTACGGATGGCAATGGAATATACCGATTACTTGACAGCCCACCGGCTTGACTATATAATGCAGGCTGCCTTCCTCGCTAGCTCAATGGCAGAGCGGGCGGCTGTTAACCGC
>BS_KBA_SWE02_21mDRAFT_10000794_pt1 | contig 11968 bp, 11 predicted proteins | sample BalSeasSWE02_21m_FD_9196 | JGI IMG/M metagenome (IMG submission 9196)
ACCCCTGCATCGCCCTCAAGGACCTCTGCCAGGGGTTGTTCCAATAGACCGGATTTGTTCAGTCCCAGCAGCCTTCTGGCAGCCGGGTTGATATCCATGATCCTGTTTTCCAGATCCAGCACTACGATACCGTAGGATAGATTGGCGATGACAGTCTCGTGGGCGATCGGGACCACATCCAGCATGCGCCCGGAAAAGATGGCCCAGGCAAAGGTTATACCCGTGATCGTAAAACTGATCGGGGTCGGGTCCGGAAACCCGGCCGGGAATACCTCGCGCACATACAGATAGTTGCCCACCAGCGGCGTCAACACACCAAGTATCAATGCATAAGCCTGGATACCGTAATTCTTAAAATTTCGCAGCAGGGATGTTCCCAGAAAGATCACTCCCAGGGCAATCAAAGTGTAGGAATACCAGGTATGTACAATGAAAAGGGGTCCAGACTTTACATTGAGTACCATCAGCCCATTAAAGTCGATCATCTTCTTTGTTGTGAAGAACAGGCCATGATTCTCATTGGTAAGGATAGCCAAAATGGTCATAGATGGGACCACATACAGCAGTCCCTGATATTTGTTTATCTGTTTACGAAAATAACCGCTGAACTTGACTGCCAGCACGAACCAAATGGCAGGGATGACCACAATGCCCGCAAAGGTGACCTGGTGCCAGAAGATCTGCCAGGTTTCATTCGGACTGACCAATTGGATGGCGTTCGCCAGTGACCAGAATGCCCCGGCAAACATCAGCCGCGCCAGCACGTCCGACTCGGGTTTTTTGTAGAGCCGGGTCTGTACATAGATGCCCAGCCACAACGTGACGAATACGGGGATCAATTGCCAGATCAAATATGGGTTGGTTTGATATTGCATAATTTCTCGAAAACTCTTTCCTGAATTACCGAATCAGTACAGATGAAGCCGGGAGCTTATTTTGCCGATAAATAGCCATAGCATTTATACTATATATTAGACAACAATGGTATGAATTATTTATTATATTTTTATTATCATTTTAAGGGCTCGTCCCTGCGAACTGTTCCAGACAAAAGCCCTGATGGATTGATAATAGGTAATTGACAATTTATGTCTACATTCGTATAATATTATCAATTCAATCACTCCTCTATTAACATGAACCCGTTAGGGTTAAAGAGGAGTGATCTTTCATTAAAAGGAAAACTTACTATGAAAATTCGCGGCAAACTGATTGCCATCATTGTAATTCTGTTGATCTCCACGCTTGCTTGCAGCCTGACCGGCAGCGCAAACCCCCTCAACGCAGTTCAAACACTGATCCCGGATGAAGCGCAAACCCTGGTCGCAGCCCAAGCCCAAACACTGGTCGCATCCGTGATGCCGCCCGCAGCTACAGTACCTGCCGGGTCCGGGGGTGTAACCAGCAGCGACTGTGACAATCTGCTCTATCCGGTCGTAAGTGGCGCCACCTGGTTCTATGCCGTGAGCGGCCTGCTTCCGGATACTTTTACCAGGACCATCCCCGCCATTACAGCTGATGGCTTTACAGACCAGGATGTTTTTGCCAGCGGCACAACCCGCACCGGTCAATGGACCTGTGACTCCGGCGACCTGACCGCACTCGACCCGGGCAGCGGCCCGGCAGACACAGCCAATGTCCAGGCCGGTAGCCTGGATTCGAGTTTCCAGACCACGGCCATGGACGGGGTCACGCTGCCGGCTGAGATCAACTCAGGCACCGCCTGGACCCAGAATTTCACCATCGAAGGCGATCANGACCTCAACGGTCAGGTCNTCCCCTCCAAAAACGAGACCTCCTACAGCTGCACAGCGGTGGGTGAAGAATCAGTCACTGTNCCCGCCGGCACCTTCACTGCCATGCGCGTGGAGTGCCTGACCNATATNACCATCACCATCACGATGGCTGGNATGGAAATNCCCACCGAATTGAACTTTTCATCCACAACCTGGTATGCCCCGGGTGTGGGAAATGTAAAATCAGACTCGATCTTGAGCGATGGCTCCCATGCCATCACTGAATTGACCGCCTACAATATTCCCTGAGATCCATTTCCTGAATTTCATCAACACCCTGCCGGGTTGACCCTGGCAGGGTGCTTTAATTCATGAGGAAGTCTCCAGTCCCATAGGGAATTTTCAAAACCGCAACACCTTAAAAAATGTCTTTGTGACACAATACTTTGAGAATTCCCCATCAACTCCTCGCGCGAGGTTGCATTCCGTGACAGATTTGTGCGATAATTGGGGCAGTGATCCGCTCATCGCATCTGCAACTCTGCCGGGGAGGCTGGTATGGAAATTTTTCTCGCCAACGAACGTGCTTTTCATCTCATTCCACAGGTCAGCGTGGAGGTGGCCCGCGACCGTGTCGAACAAAAGAAGATCAACCTGGTCTCCGGCACACTTGGGTCCCTGCTGGCGCGCCCCAAACCGGAAGACATTCAGCTCGTCTCGGTCGAAAGCCGCCTGGAAGCCTTCTGGCAGATCTGCGTCTTTGTGCACACTTCCTACGAGCGCAACCAGGCCTACACCATCCCTCTCAGCGGAGCGGAGATCAAGCACATCACCATCTGCGGGCAGGACCTGCCTGCAACGGTCACCCCCAAAGGCGGCGCAAGTTTTACCCTGCAGGGCGTGGAGCATTGCCTGGAGGAGAACCGCCATAATTTCACATTTGACGGGTCCGGGGTAAAGCTCGACCTGGGCAAATACCTGGCCTTCGCCAAGACCGAGATCACAGAACTGGAGAAATTCGCCCCTGAAGGGGTGATCGTGGTGCCGCCCACCGGCAAAGCCACCACCGTGGTGCGCACGGTAATGGCCGAGGTCATCAAACCGTTAAAAGCCGACGTCATCCACGAGGAACGCCTGGACGTGGAGGTGCTGGATATCAACTTCCGGCCGGTGTATGCCTTTGAATACAACTGGGCTGCAAAGAACAAACAGGCCGTGATCGAGGTCGACGGTCTGACCGGCGACATCCAGGGCGGGGGCAAAAAGATGGGCAACCAGGTGAAGGGTATGTTATCACGCGACCTGGTCTTCGATGTCACCGCCGACGCAATCGGCATGTTTGTGCCCGGTGGCAGCATCGCTGTCAAACTCGTCAAAGCCGCCATCGACCGTCCCAAAAAATAGGGCAGACCTGAGTGTCTGCCCGTTTGCGGTTGAATGGAGAAATGAATGTGAGCGGGAAATTTAACGCAAAGCCACAAAGACGCAAAGCAAATTAGGGGCAACCTCCAAAGGTCCCGGGCTCATTTTCCGGGATAGGGTCGCCATTTGCGGGGATAATCGTTCCTCATCCTTTCGCGTGTTCAAATACTACTTAATATCACCTATCAACACTCTCCCTCAACGCCGCAAAATTCTCGGCGATGGAGGCTTTGGTGTTGAAGATGCTCGACCCGGCGATCAGCACACTGGCCCCGGCGGCGACCACCAGCGGAGCGGTGCGGATGTCGATACCGCCGTCCACCGCGATGGGCGTATTAAGGCCGCACTCGTTCAGCATTTCTTTCAGGCGGCGGATCTTGGGTAGCATGTCGCTCAAAAAGGATTGCCCGCCAAACCCCGGATAAACCGTCATGACCTGCACCAGGTCGGCCAGCTCGAGCACATCCGCCAGGGCTTCAGCCGGGGTGTCCGGGCTGAGGGTCACGCCCGCATCCACGCCCAGGGCACGGATGCTCTGCAGGGTCTGCGCAAGCTGCGGGCAGGTCTCCTGGTGCACAATGATTCGGTCGGCTCCGGCTTTTGCGAACTCATCAATGAAGCGTTCCGGCTCCAGGATCATAAGATGCACATCCAGTTTGAGGCTGACCAGCGGACGCAGGGCGCGCACCACATTGGTGCCGAAGGTGATGTTGGGGACGAACTGCCCGTCCATAACGTCGATCTGGACGATGCTGCAACCCGCTTCCTGCGCCTGGCGCACCTGGTCACCCAGGCAGGCCAGATCCGCCGAAAGGATGGAAGGCTCGATGATGATCATACTTCACTCCGCACAAGATGGCGGCAGTCATCCTTTCCAGCCACGATAACGTCACTGGCCAGGTTGATGAAGAGACCGTGTGCCACGATCCCGGCCCTGCAACACAGCAAACCGGCCAGTTCGGCCGGGTCGGGGATGGGACCAAAGTTGCAATCCAGGATCAGGTTGTGCTGGTCGGTCTTGAATGGAGAGCCATCTGGATTGGTGCGCAGCGTTAAGCGCGCTCCCAACCCTGCGAGGAAGGCTTTCTGCGAGCCCCATCCAAACGGGGTGACCTCGACCGGTACAGCCCGGCGCATGCCCAACTGGTGCGAGAGCTTGGACTCGTCCACGATGATGATCTCGCGCTGGCTGGATTGGGCCACGATCTTTTCACGCAGCAGCGCCCCGCCCCCGCCCTTGATCAGGTTCAATTGCGGGTCAACCTCATCTGCGCCGTCAATGGTCAGATCCAGGTGCGGGTGGTCTTCCAGGGTGGTGAGCGGGATGCCCAGACTAAAGGCCAGGCTCTCGGTCTCGAGAGAGCAGGGCACGCACAGGATGTCGCGCAGGTCTCCGGTGCGCAGGCGCTCGGCCAGCAGGCGCACAGCCAGCGAGGCAGTGCTCCCGGATCCCAGACCGAGCAACATGTGCGGCTTGACAAAGCCCAGAGCCATCTCGGCCGCGGCCAGTTTTAAAACATCTGCCGGGTTGTGCATTTGGGGAGCGCTCATTTGGGTCATGCTCACTGTGGACTCCGTTATTGACGGTATGAATTACACAGGGATTTTATCAGGTATTTTCATGGAGGTGGAGGATGGAATATCTATTCAACGCAAAGGCGCAAGGACGCTAAGAAAAAATGAGAGAAATCTAAAGAAAACTTTGTATCTTTGTTCTTTTTATTAAATGTTATCCCCGTTACCGAAATGCTGCCCCTCAACGCTCTGCCAGGTCTCATCTTTGGGCAGATGCATATATTTAGCAAGCAGGGGGTGAACCATCTGGATCTGCTCAGCCATGCGCAGCGCCACTCGGCGGATGGAGTAATGGGCACTGGCGGCCGAGCGCAACTGGCAGAAATGATAGGCTTCACGCAAGTTAAAAGTGCACAAAACCCGGCGGTTAAACCCGTTCGGCACCACGTAAGAAGCCACATGCGGATCCCAATCCGCCAGCTTCTCATACATAAGCGCTGCAGTTTGCATGGCCTGCAGGTATTGCACCTCAAACCCGGCTGCGCTCATCTGGGCTGGCACACAGTAACCCAGCCGGGTGGTCAACGCCTGGGGTGTCTGGGTCATCATGCGATGGCGCTTGAATTCTGCGTAAGCACCCTGATCCATGACCAGGTCGAAGGTGTAGCTGGCATATTCCAGTTCCCGCACGGGGATATCGTAGCGGCTCAGCTTACCAAGCAGGTCTGCAGCCATTTGGGTTCGTTCAGTCTCGCTGGCAGTGCGTACCTTCTGCAAAGCAGATTCGTAAGGCATATCCCCAAAGCGGTAATAAACTGCTGCCAGCAATTTAGTTTCCCCATCCCGGTCATAATCCACCAACTGGCACCAGTCCCCTTCCACCCCGTTGGTCATGGACCGCGATCCGAAGGCTTGCCGGGCAGATTCCAGGTGGGGCATTGGGTCAGCGTATTTCACCAGGGTCGGGGTTTCGGTCAGAGCCATCTGCTTCACTTCCTGCCCCACCTGGCGTACCTCGGCCAGGGGATCGGAGAGCATTTTGCGAATGCTGTTCTCAAGCACGCGCGCATTGGCAGTCATCCCCAGGTTTGCGAGTGAGGCAGCCGGTAACAGAAAGCGGCAGGAATCCACATATTGTGAGCGGATGCGGCGGTCATAGGTTTCCTCGCTATCATTCGGGCGCATGGGCGTTTTCGCTTCGATCAGCTTGCGGACAGGCTGCAGGGATCGTGCATACGTATCGAACAGAAAACGGCAGGTTGCCATGTACTCCTCCCGCAAGGCATGCTGCTCCAGTTCAGGCGGGATGAAGAAATCCTGGCTGCCCCACTTTTGATAGCGGGTTGATTTTTCGGTGTAGGAGGCCAACCGGTTGGACTCTATGCTTTCAACTGCCAGGCGCGAGACATTTTCAAAGGCCAGGTGCAAAACGGCGTGCTCGGCTACCGAAGCATGCCCATACCCCACCACCCACTTTTCGTGAAAGCGTGCCGAGGATTCATCGCTTAATTCGGCCGCGATCTCCCGAAACGATTCAGGCGCGCGCGATGTCTTGGCAAAAGCCACAGCAATGGTTTCAGCGCTTAATTCCTTGGGTGAAAGTACATAAATTTGACGCTTGGGCATGGTTGTCATCCTTTTTGGGGGAGGCGGAGATTGCAGGTAATATAGACGAAAATCCGCCGCAAGTCAACCGGGTAAAAAAAGTTGTGTATCAATGCGATTTAATGATGATCCAATTAACCTTCAACAGCTTTTTTTTTCGGATAAATAAATTATTTCTCTTTTTGATTTTGTTGACAATTCCAAGATTGATTATATACTTGGTTCAATATGTAAGTTCCAAAATTCTTTCTTGCCAAATGCGAGTTGAGCGATCCCTGATATCAAGGAGAATATGAATAACTTACACTAACCATGGGTGGCGAAAAAACACATAAAATTGAAAGACAATACCAAGGAAACATTATCTTATCTCATGGAGAAAAAGTATGACCAAGATCGAATTTACTCGAAACTATTCAGACCTCAGTACCAATCAGGGTTTTCAGTTTGAGTTCAATTGTGATCGCTGCAGCTCTGGCTATCGAACGGGCTTTCAATCAAATGCTTTGGGAACAGTCAGCACTGCTCTTGGGGGGGGGGGGGGGGTTTTTGGCCGGGCAGCCGACCTCGGCGAACGCGCCCGCTCCGCTGCATGGGAAAAAGCACATGACGAAGCCTTTATGAAGGCTATGGAAGAATTAAAACCGGATTTTATTCAGTGCCCGCGCTGCTCTTCCTGGGTCTGTAAAAAGAGTTGCTGGAACACGAAAAAAGGATTGTGCAAGAACTGCTCACCTGATCTTGGTGTGGAAATGGCTGCGGCACAATCCAGTCGAACGGTTGAAGAGATCTGGGCGCATTCCAAGATGGCTGAAGAAGACCGGGAGATGCTCACAGAGAAAAGCTGGCGCGAAGGAGTCCGGGCGACCTGCCCGAGTTGCAATGCACCGTTACCCGAAAAGGTGAAATTCTGCCCGGATTGTGGCGAGAAGATCGACGCCGCCAAGCATTGCACGGAGTGTGGGGCAAAGCTCAACCCGGGCATAAAGTTTTGCTCCGAATGCGGAAAAAAGGTGGACGAGGTCTAATTCGCAAATTTTTTGGAGCGCATTCGTGTTAATTCCGCCCGGCATGGCCCACAAGAATGTGCGCTGTGCCGGGTGTTTTTTTGATCGCCTTGTAAATTTTGGGTTTATACTATTTCCAGAATCAGATCCATAGAGATCCACCTCCGCTATGTTTTTCATAGACAGGAAGTTCTCAGATCAATCGATCGTATTCATTAATGATGCTGCAATTCAAGGAGTTCAGATGACACAACCTCAACCCGAAGGGTTTCTCGCCCTCCCACCGGCTGGCAAAGGCCGGGGAGTTTTGGTCCTGCATGCCTGGTGGGGACTGAATGACACCATCAAGACTTTCTGCACGCGCCTGGCAGAATCCGGTTTTACCGCTTTTGCCCCCGATCTATATCATGGTCAGCTCGCAACCAGCATCCCTGAGGCGGAAAATCTGAGCAACACGCTTGACGCTGCCGAAGCCAGGAAGGATATTGCCAATGCAGTCGATTTTCTCAGTCAAAGCGCCACATCAGGTGGCCGTGATCTTGCAGTCATCGGCTTCTCGTTGGGTGCATATTTTGCCCTAGAGCTCTCAAATAGCGACCCCGACCACATAAATTCGGTGGTGGTGTTCTACGGCACCGGTCATGAAGAATACGACGCATCCAGGGCTGAATACCTCGGGCACTTTGCAGGCGCGGATGAATTTGAGCCGGAAGCCAATGTTACCAGCCTGGAGGAGTTATTATGTGCTGCAGGTCGCCCGGGCACATTCCATCGTTACCCCGGCACTGGACACTGGTTCTTTGAACCTGACCGGACCCAGGCCTTCAACCAGGCGGCAGCCACACTGGCATGGGAACGAACCCTGGCTTTTCTGAAGGGACCTTCCAACTTGTGAACCTAAAGCGCTATATCCAGACCTTTGCTCTGAAAAACACGCATACCTCACCTAAACAAGATCGCCTCAAAAGGAAATCTCTCAATGAACAACAATATTCTTGTGAAAATATTTGAGCACAATAACTGGGCTAATCTTCAGACCATCCAGGCCTGTATTGATTTGAGTGATGAGCAGCTCGACGCCAAGCCCCAGTCTGCCACGCTGGGCAGCATTCGTCAGACATTGATACATCTTGTATCCGCCCAGCAGGTCTACCTGTCACTCCTGACCCTGCCTGTTGAAAAGAGACTCGACGCCACTCCGGCATTTGCCGATCTGCAAGAGTCTGCTCGTATTAGCGGAGAAACCTTGCTGGTACTGGTAAAAGATGAGTCGGGCAATTTTTTGAAGGAAAAACTCCAGACAAAGAATGGATACTATGTTGAACCCTGGGTTATCATCCTTCAGGCTATTAACCACGCCACCGAGCATCGCGAGCAGATTAACAACATGCTTAGCGCTCTGCAATTGCCTCATCCAGACCTGGATGGATGGACGTATGGTGAAGCTGTACGGGCACTTCTCCCGATATCAAAGTGATTGATCCCGATGTTATTTCTTAAGACTGAAACCGCTGCAGAATTCACAATCGGCTGCTTATGCATCACGACTACTGCAATTAGCCTGTAATCCTCCAATCGCTCTGGATGATTGGAGGATGGGCTCAAGGGACTAATAAGTGAAAAATCTGGATCCATTGTTGAAGGTTTGCCTATTATCTGTTTGGCTCTTCGCTTGTACAAATACACCAATTCCGGCTCAACCTTCTCCAACCGAAATTACAACCCAATTATTAAGGGTAACACCAACTCTGATACAGGTGGATCGTAATAATATACAAATGCATATAGTTGCATTACCACAAATGAATCAGGATCGTGCAGCCCATACAGCCACACGATTAGCGAATGGATTTGTATTGCTGGTTGGTGGATTCACAAAAGGGGAACATGCATTAGCCGATTCCGAAATATATGATCCGGAAACGAACGTATTCCTACCTGCGGGAACAATGTTGGTCGCCCGTCAATCACATACAGCCACCTTGCTTCCAGACGGCAAAGTGTTGATAGCAGGCGGCTTTAATGGAAATTACCTTAAGAGTGCGGAAGTGTACGACCCCGAAACTGGTTTGTTTACTCAAACCAACGAGATGATAGTTGCACGTAGTGGGCATATTGCTGTCATGTTAACCACTGGCAAAGTACTTATAGCAGGGGGGACAGGCGAAGGTTGGACATTTCTCAAAACTGCTGAGTTATATGATCCCGAAACAGGCACCTTCTCATCAACAGGTAGCATGACGGTTCCGCGCGAGTCTCATACAGGCAATCTTTTGTCGGATGGAAAAGTTCTGATAACAGGTGGACATCAAGGAAGACAGGCTGATTTGGTGATTTACAAAAGTTCCGAGTTATATGATCCTCTTACCGGAACTTTTTCTGTAACAGGTCAAATGACGGTAAAGCGACATAAACACGATGCAACCTTATTACCGGATGGGAGCGTATTCGTTTCGGGGGGATCAGATGAGCGCGATTCAGAAGGAGCTTATCGTAGTACGGAGATCTATGATCCAATTTTGGGTAGATTTACTAATGCAGGTGAAATGGTTGTGGCACGGTACAAACACACTGGTACATCTCTTGTACTAAATAGCGGTCTGGTTCTTCTGATCGGCGGAGCAAAAACAACAGAAATTTTTGACCCGCAAAGACAGATATTTAGAAAAATTACTGAAACAATTGGTACAACAAGGCTTTTCGCAACTTCAACTTTGCTTCTCGATGGAAGCGTACTTTTTGCAGGTGGATACGGCGAAAACATTACTTCTAAAAAAACTGCCTGGCGACTTCAATTCAATCCCTGATGGATTAAATAACCAACCAGCATAACAGATGTTCAGACCTCTACTCCCTCATGGGAGAAAAAAATAAAATTAGAAATTAGGAAGGTACACTAGGCGCATGTCCACGATCATCATAAGTATATTATCTGGAATAGGCGGTATGGTTGGGTGGGGAATATATGACTTTCTGGGCAGCGTTTATTCTAAACAGATTGGACCTTTCAAGTCTTTCTTTTGGTCTCAGCTGGCTGGTTTAATATCCGCGCTCCTGCTTGCCCTCGTTTTAGCGATAAACTTCAATGTGCCCCCTCTGGTGATCATTTTATTCCCGATCGCCGCAATTGTTTATTCTGCCGGGTATTTACTTTTTTTTAAAGGTTTTGAAATAGGCAATGTTTCAATCGTTGCCACAACCATGAATTTATGGGCTGTGTTTACGATGTTGTTCGCTTTTATCTTCATGGGACAGCGGCTTTCTTCAATACAGACTTTGGGCGTCTTGATGATCATCTCTGGTGTTGCTTTAGGATCATTAAATTGGAAAAACATTCGATATCAAGGTTTTAAATTTTCAACAGGTGTCAAAGAGGCGATCCTGGGAGCGTTCTTCTTTGGTATCTTTTGGAATATTAGCGAGATCATCTCTGAAGAAGTCGGATGGCTTCTTACAACCCTGCTGGTAAAATTAGGGATCGTTCTATTTCTGCTGATCTTCTCCTTTTTTGCAAAACGGGAGCTTGGCCTGGCGAAAATTGCTCCGAAAACAAAATACATACTTGTTGGTATGGGCATCATCGAGACAGGTGCAGTGGCGGTAGTGAATTATGGACTGACGATCGGAGATGCAATATTGATCACGCCTATCGCCTCCGCTTTGTCGATCGTGACAATCGCGCTGGCGATCATTTTCCTAAAAGACAAAGTCTCAAGACTTCAAGGGTTCGGGATCATCACGGCTATTGCAGGCATTTTCATCACTGCACTTTAAGGCGTGCCAGCTTTTCGATGGTGTGATGAGTACTCAGATCAATTATCATATTCACAACACACAAGGAGCAACCAATGAAATACAAAGCTAACATCGAAGGTTTTGAAGGTCAGAATATCGAAGTGAATGTCGGTTTTTGGTCAGGGCCCAAGCTCCTGGTCAACGGAGAACCTGCCCCGAAAGGTGATAAGCGTAACGAAATGCTATTGCAGCGAAATGATGTCAGACAGGTGATCGCCACCTGGAAGCCACAACTTTTGGGGTTCGATGTGCCTCAACTTGTGGTGGAGGGTAAAGTGGTTAGCCTGGTCAAACCCTTGAAGTGGTATCAATGGGCCTGGGGTGGCTTACCCGTTCTCCTGGCTTTTGCCGGAGGTGCACTAGGGGCGATCACCGGTCTGGTTGCCTTTTCCATAAATGCCAAAGTTTTCAGGTCAGAGCTGCACGATGTCTTGAAATATATCGTTTCCGGTTTGTATTCGATCACGGCTTTAATAGCTTACCTGTTCTTTGCAACAATTGTTTCGTTTCTCATTTCAGGCTAGGTGACTTTTTTAACTCCGGTCTTGTTATTCTCCCGGGCTACCAGGTCCATTGTTGCATTCCAGCAGAATACATGCACGTAGAACTCCAAGCGTTGGGTTTCCAATGAATACTTATCAACCAATAAGGAAAATAAAATGAAAATCCCCGAATATATTTCCAAAACAGAAGTACAGCGCATTTGCCAGGAACTTGGCATCCGGGATTGGACCAAGCTGACTGAGACACGAATAACTTTGGAAGAAACTAAAATTATTCAAAAAGAGGTCGGCAGTCAGGCTTTATCAATTTCAGCGGAAGCCTTCAAACAGGGATTGGAAGTGGAGCTGGAGCATGGTGTCCAATTCCCGGATGCGAATGTAACCA
>BS_KBA_SWE02_21mDRAFT_10000795_pt1 | contig 11942 bp, 10 predicted proteins | sample BalSeasSWE02_21m_FD_9196 | JGI IMG/M metagenome (IMG submission 9196)
TTTTAATTTGTTAGAACAACAAGTTCCAAGTATAATATAATAATAGCAACTTGGACTTACCTTCTTTTGTTCTTCTGCAACTGCCTTCTCAGCTGCCTTCTCAGCTTCATCATCCTGTATATTTAGATCAATGTGTAAGTGCATTTTTAATTTGTTAGAACAACAAGTTCCAAGTATAATATAATAATAGCAACTTGGACTTACCTTCTTTTGTTCTTCTNCAACTGCCTTCTCAGCTTCATCATCCTGTATATTTAGATCAATGTGTAAGGGCATTTTTAATTTGTTAGAACAACAAGTTTCAAGTATAATATAATAATAGCAAATTGGACTTACCTTCTTTTGTTCTTCTGCAACTGCCTTCTCAGCTTCATCATCCTGTATATAGTTAGATCAATGTGCAAGAGCATTTTTAATTTGTTAGAACAACAAGTTCCAAGTATAATATAACAGTAGCAACTTGGACTTACCTTCTTTTGTTCTTCTGCAGCTGCCTTCTTAGCTTCCTTCTCAGCTCCCTCATCAGCTTTATCATCCTGTATATTTAAATCAATGTGGAAGAGCATTTTTAATTTGTTAGAACAACAAGTTCCAAGTATAATATAATAGTAGCAACTTGGACTTACCTTCTTTTGTTCTTCCTTATCTTTCTTTAACTTTGTTGATGTTTCTTTCGCTTTTCGATCTTTTTTCTTTAATGCATCGTAGGCATACAGTTTTATTGGGGGGTGAGAATTATATGGGTATATGATTATTGAAACACATGTAAGTAAAACAGACTCACCTTTCCTTGTTTCTTCTCTCTGCTCTTTTCTTTGATGTTTGTCAACTTACTAGAGTCGTTTGATGGTCTCTTCTCTGCTAAAGCACTCTTTAATTCTTCAATTTCTTCCTTATGTGTTTTTGCAATTTCTGATACAGGTTCCCAGGATTCCTCTTTTGTAGTCCAGAAGACAAGAACTTCTTCCTTTTTTTTTCTTACACGCACGTCAAGTAGAGCTTTCACGAAATACTCCGTTGTTTCATTGGTTGTAGTATTCTTCCCTTCTTTTTGTTTTGGTGATGTTTCATTTTTCTTCTTCACCGCTTTTGCTGCAACCTTCGATTTTTCCGCGCCACTATTTCTCTTTAGAAGTTGGCTCTTGAGGTTAGTCATTGTAACTCTATCCTGAGTGCCTTGTCTGCTACTGTTGTTTTGAATTAATTCCTCTTTTTCGCCGTTCAATGTCTTCACTTGAGCTTCCAAACGCCGAATTTTATCGTTAGAACTCTCGCTGATTGAGGGAGGTGGCGAAACTGGCTTTTGCTGCTTATTCCTTTTTGATGATGAGTCACTAGATGAGCTACTTGGAGAGGGAGATGGCGATCTTCTAGAGGAGGAGGTCCTTCTAACATTAGCGCTAGACAACTGTCTACCACCCCTTGTTGAGGAAGATGGCGATTGATCCAACTCTTCACTCCTTTGTGACATATAAACCGACTTTTTATTGCTCCTTCCTGACACAGAAGCCGACTTTTTATTTCTATCACTTGTTGATGATGAGTCACTAGATGAGCTACTTGGAGAGGGAGATGGCGATCTTCTAGAGGAGGAGGTCCTTCTAACATTATCGCTAGACAACTGTCTACCACCCCTTGTTGAGGAAGATGGCGTTTGATCATCCTTTTTGGTGTCAGATGACGGACTTCCAGTAATCTTTTCATCCCATCTGACCATCCACTCATAAAACTTCCCTTGTTTTCTTCGAAAAGATGGTTGTTGCTTCACAAGCTCCGCAGGCCGCTCAATGGTAAGCTTCTTACCCACCCTTCTCGATGCAGCATTCAAATTCTTGATCAAAGCATTTTTTATGGAACGAATTACCTTGGCAATACAACCTTTGTCGGACTTCTTTAGTACTTCATAGTCTCCTTCACAAGAAGCAGTATTATCACGGTAGCGATAATTACACCTGGACATGAAGCTTTCTTCGAGATCCCAATCCCAGTAATCATTCATATCAAATTGCCCAAAGAAAGACATCCAAATTTTTCGATGATTATCTCTGTCAGAAGATTTAACCCACACTTCTGTGATATCCCTGATATGGGAGACGAGTTCGTTTTTGTATGAAAAAACAAGAAGCCTTTGTTTGCGAGCTTCCTTTATGATAATACTTACCACTTCATTCTTCATTTCGTGGATGATCTTGTTTCTCATCATTTGCAATCTATTCTTCATGTCTTGGATCGCAGAAGTCTCAGAATTCTTTGACCTCCCAGGATACCACCTTTCCAAAGCAGAGCTTGCATGGCTATCAACAATCTTGACCTCCGCCGGAATATCTTTCCTGAATAGTTTTGTTTTGGGTAATTTTATCGAGGAGGTTTTCTTCTTCTTTTTTTTACTTCCATAGTGTTCGTCGCTATCGTGTGACGACGAATCCAAGGTATCCCGACCTTGTTCGTCATCGCTTGGTTTGCGCTTCTCTGACTTGTGTTTGTTATGGTTATGGTGATGAGAAGAAGCCGATGAAGATTCATTTGAGTCGGTTTCGTATTCTTTGTCCCTTGCAGACCTGTGTTTTTTATGTTTACGTTTCTTGAACACCAATTTGTCGGAGTCCTCCTGATCGTCCTCCTGATCAACTGACTTGAGTGGCCTTTTTCTATGTGTCTTGGTTGTCTTCTTTATTCCGGCGGATTCGTTGTTCAAGCCGTAGTCTTCGTCATCTTCTTCTTCCTTTTCTTCCGCCATTTCAATGCGAGCTAGTTCCTTTTCCTCTCGATCTTTCCTTCTTTTTTTTGCTTTTCTCAGGCTTAATTGTTCTCTTCTCTTCTTTTCCTCCGCTGTCTCCGACTTATGTCTTGGCCCGACTGTACTCTTTCCGCCGTCAACCCTCATACGAAAGATTCCTGATCGTTTTTTAGTAGTATTAGTCTTCAACATTATTTGTTATAAAATACTGCAGGATCTACACTTACTGAATGCCGAAGGATGATCTGTTCTGATAGAAATAGTATTAATAATAAGCTTCAGAATAATCCGTTAGGATACTTACGTACTTATCGTTGCTGCTGTTCTGATTCCTGATTCATATACCTGTAGTAGAGTACGGATGATATACCGAGGAAACAAACGTACGTTATGTAAGAATCCCTTGAATCATTACTGTACGTTACGTATATAGGTTTGTTGCCGTACTATATTAATACATCGCGTGACAACACTTTACACTTTATGTTATAATTTTATGTTTCCACATAATATTCAAATATTAATTACATACAATCGGCGTTTCAATTATCTACCTACTTTATCTACGTATCATAACATAAATTATACTTTGTTGATGAGTAGAGTTTTTACTACTAGATATATTGTAATGTTATATGTGACAGTTTTCTAACGAAGTATATTATTATACATATAGATTCTTAATATTCAAATAATTACATACAATCGGCGTTTCAATTATCTACCTACTTTATCTACGTATCATAGCATAAATTATACTTTGTTGATGAGTAGAGTTTTTACTACTAGATATATTGTAATATTATATGTGACAGTCTTCTAACGAAGTATATTATTATACATATAGATTCTTAATTGGCTACATCTTATACTATAGTATAGTTTACACGGAACTTTTTTTCATCGTTAATTTTTGAATTTTATTATAAATTTTCGTATCACAAATCACAAAACATACTTAATTAACCATCACCATCGCCATGGCTGATGATACTTCCCTAGTAGAGCAGGTGACTACATTGGAAGAAGCGTATGACGTTTTTAATCTCGGAGTGAATAGCGACTATGATGATGTGAAGATTTGCTATCACAAGCTTGCTAGAAAGCACCACCCTGACAAAACAGGTAACGGTAACTGCTCCAAATTCCAGCATATTAATTTTGCTTTTCAGGTGATTACAACAAGGAATGACAAAGAAAGGAAAAAACATGCAAGGGCAAAAGCAGAGCGAGAGCAAAAGAACGAAGAGTGGAGGGTATTCCGAGAAGAATTCCTTAATGATAAATTATTTGAAGTGAAGACAGAAGAGGTGAAAGAGGCAGAGAAGCATCGTCGTCGCCTTCAAAGGAAAGAAGATGCACATAAAAAGAGGGCCTTCCGCAGATTACGAAAAATGAATGCTTGTTCGGAGACGCTGTAGAGTGCAGAGAAGAACATTTATTTATATAGTAGTGATCCTAATTCTACACTATAACATTCATTTATATAGTAATTCTCCTAATTATAGACTAATATAACATTTATTTATTTAAGCCGCAGCAAATGGTGAAGTAGTGGTTAGGTTATGCGATAATCATCACCATACCTTGCGGCGACCACTGAGATCTCCAACTCGTAAGCCCAAACAGTGATTGGATAGCGCAAGCTGTCGAGCCTTATTTCATAAAGTCCATGACGCTCACTCACTATGTACCCCGAATGAAAGGCGTGTGGTCCTTCCTTAAAGTAAACCACTGATCCTACAGGAATCAACATTGTTGTTGGTGACGGTGTGGATTCGTACCGTCTTAAGTGACAACTTTATGAGAGTCACCGATTGTCTCTGTCTCTGTCAGAGAGGTCTGAGACAGAGAGAGAGAGAGAGGTCATAATGTACAGAGAGACCGTGTGTATCACTGTACTTGATCGTGTCGAGTAGGTACCGTACGTACTGTAGGATCTTGGATCTTCCGCGTGTTTTTCGCTGTATCATAATAAAAAAGTGAAGTAAAAGAGAAGAAAAATATTGCAGGAAGAAGCGATAGCTATAAGAAAAGCGAGCAAAAGGTATTCTGATGATACATTAGAAGAAGAATTATACTACACGGAGGAAACAGTATAGTTAGTCCAGTAAAAGAGAAGGGAAATAAATGCAGGAAGAAGCGAGCAATAAGGAAAAGCGAGCAAGGTATTCTGAGGAAGACTTATACTACACGGAGGAAACAGCCTGGCAATATTATGGTGGTTGCTACGATGCCAAGGCCACTCCAAATGTTGAGCCACTTCCAGAAGCACCACCATTAAATGTATCTAAATTCCCTCCTAGGTGGACCTTCAATGAATTCTCAAGAGTATTGTTTGGAGATTTTACTGACCACCCAAGAGGACCTTTAGAAGCAGAGGATCTTGCATTTTTACTTAAAATGATGGAAAGGGATGATATTACTGTGGTTACTGAAGGTTTTGCATCTCGCTTAGATCCGTGCCTATGGACTCTAGGAATATTAGAAAATATGGTGGGAAATGTTGTGTGCCACCAATTTCGTGTTTTTGAACGTAGCGTTGTTTTGCATCAATCCGGCAACTACTATGAGACCTTCAAAGAACAGGGTCTATGCTGCAACATGACGATGAACGATTATATTCGATATATCAATCAACGAAATCATCAGCTAAAATGTATTGCACAGAGACAACAATCTTTATTCAATACCTCCAACTTAACATTATCTTCCAATCAAGAGGCTATAGGTCGAAACCGGAGTGAGGAAGCATTCACGTACACATCCTTCAAGGATGGCAAAACGCACACTATCAATTGCATCGACACTATTTTATACCTAATCGACTATGAGTTTGGCAAGTTTTTACCTGTGCTTCATGACGATTTCAGTCAAGAATTTATGGTTCCACAATTATTACCGGGGAGTCCTTTTTGCTTGATGAACGCGGTAATGTTTTTCCTTTTCTATTTGCTCCTTCATCTATTTCATTTCTTATTTTGTGTTATTTTAAGTTACTTATAATATTGCTTTCAATATTTCATGTCTAGGTCAATGCAATGGGACGGCCCTTCATGGGTCCCAATCTTTATATTACCCCGCCTGGCTCTTATACCATTTTTCATCAAGACGGCCATGGCACAGTAGATTCTGGCCATCTTTGTTTGTCTGGTTACAATGAGGTCATTATTCTCCGTCGATTGACAGAAACACATAAAAAAAATGCTATGAAAATACTTAATGGAAATGATTACCCAGTTGACGATGCATTGTATCACTTGCCACATGCAGAAAGAACAGTAAGTAGATGCCTAATTTCTGCATCTAATAAACATGCATTGCATTTGCAAAACATGCTGCATTCTACAAACGTAATATATACTCATACTTGTTTCGCTTTTCTAAATTTGTATCATGTAAATGAAGGTTGCTGGCTGTCCTAGATGGCCGCAAATAGAAGATATCGCTGAATGTAAAAAAATGAAGTAAGTGCATTACATCTAAGTTTGTTGTTTCCTTGCTACATGAAATACTGATATGTCTTCAATCCTCTTTGTCACTTTTAGTTACTATCCATCAGTGTTCATTTTAAAACCGGGGCAATTTGTCCATATTAACAAAGGCCGGTTGCATGCGTTTCGGAAGCTATCTTATTCCCTTCTTAATGAGCAAGACTGTCATTCAGAGTTACGTAATAATGTTATGCAGCAGAAGAGTAAAGAAAAACATATGTTTAATGACTGCCTTTGCGTTAGTATTGCTTGGGATTGGACATATCGAGGTCTAAGTAGTGAAGCAATAAATCGTGAAGTATCATCCATGCTGGAATGCGCTGCTCTAAACCGAGAACGTGTTACGCGGTCACTTGCCATCCCAGAAACGTCATTGTTATGTACAGCGAATTACTTCCTTGCACGAGCAAAGGAAGCTAGTAGCTTAGCACACATAGGTAGTTTGCTGTCGTGCAGCATTTATGGATATAGACCTTATCTTAAAGATTACTCACGAAAGATTTCTCCGGAACCAACAGCAGTTCTGAGAGGCATCCTACCGTCATTGGCCCACTTGGTTGCCCGTCATAAGGCAGCTGTAAGTCATGTCCAACGGATTGCTGCTAAAGAGGCGAGTAATCTCCAATCATCACATCCTATTTCCCCAGATAGCTGGGAGAATCCACAAAACTGTACTATTGACCCTTATGGAAACGATTACTTTTGTAAGTTGTGCCTTGATGAAATATCTAATGTTTATATGCACTGTAATGGGTGTGAGGATATTTTGAAAAAAGACTTCAACATCTGCATCAGGTAAAATTGTTATTTCACATACTCCTTATTTACTTAGTTCTAGCCGTTGTGCATGTGCGCTAACCAACAATTTCTCAAATTTGAATTTATCTGTTTCCTGAGAAGTTGCCACGCTGAAGAGCGCTATAAAAACAAATTCCAAATGCATCCTCTGACCAATGAACGGAATGGTGAAATTAACCACACAGGGGATATGATTTTAAACAAAAAAAAATGCCGATGCGGAGCCATTTGCAAACGCTGTGGATACTGCGGTGGCTGCTCATGCAAGTGCCACCAATCATTTTCATTGCGGTTCCGGTTTATGTCCATTGAAATTGAGGAGAAGTTGGTGCAAGACATACAATCAATTATTGGTTCTAATGAGATTTACTTTGCTGTTGAAACATCAAAGAGGCTAGATTTCTTCCGACCCTTGCAACATAACTAATTGATTCCATTATAGTGTTATTTAAAGTTGTAATCTCTTAGTATAGTCATGTAATGTTTCAATTATGTATTATCCAACAGTAATGCTAGGTGACTTAAAATAGTACATATCATTCTCGTACTGCATGTATTGCCAATTACTATCCATTATAGCATATGCAGTTACACTCGAATGTCTATCATAACCACCCGATACACAAGTAAGCAAAGGCAACAATATGCATGTTCTATCTACAACGGCGATTGTTGATTTCCGCAAAGGGAGAGAATTCGTCGTGGTGTGACCATCGCCGACCAAAAACTGCACTTTAAAGTAGTGTAGACCAAGCTTTACTGTAATAAAGTCAGTGATGACAGCCTTTATGTAACACTGATCACGGTTATCGCCTCTATGAATTAGAGCAAACAAACTGCCTTCTAGATGTAAAGCTGATATAGGTTTCCCAAGTTTAATCTGTTTCCTTAGCTCCGCAAATGAGCTGTAACACCGGTAATGCACATGCAGTTGAATTGTAAAGTTGTGTTCCTGAATTTCTTGTATGGATTCGTCATCATCTGAATCAATTGAAAAATCGCCATCTATGTAGTCATGTGTATTATTGCTAGCGATCTTTTTCTCATAAATATTCGACATAGAAGCGGTTACTCGATTCAACGCCATTCGATTTAACACTTTTTGTAAGATATTTACCTGCCAGTTCTTTTTATAGCCTGACATCATCGGCTTTAACACACTCAGAACTCGCTCACCTTGGCCACCCCCCTCCCATAAATTAGGTAATGGTCCAAATTGGTGCATCGCCTCAGGTAAATTCAATAGACAAAGAAAGTTTGAGGAAGTAAGCCAACTCGGTTTACACTTAGTATTGGACTGTCGCAAGTGCTTATCAAAGTGTTCATATGATGATAAGAATAACTTTATCATGCGTTCTGTCTTGATGATATGGTCAGTATTGACTGAACGGGCCATAATATGAGAAGTCATAATCCACAGCATCTGTACTGTAATCAACACATCAGTAACAGGCCCCCCTAGTGGTCCATGCGGATGTTCATATTGTGGTAATGTCATGAAGTGCTTTACTTTAATGGACAAATCTTTCGCCTTTCCTTTTTGTGAAAGGAAACGGCTCTTTAACCAGGCTTTGTTCTGCAATAAAGTCCATTTATGCTGTGGAGTGATTGGTGGTTCATATGCAACAGGGTCGCCCAGAAGATTAAACATATTGCTGTAAAACCAAGGAAGAATGCGTGCCATGCCCAAAAAGTTTTCGGAAACCCAACCAGAGAAACATCCCTGTCGATAAGGTAAAACGGTTATCCATTGTAAACGCAACTCTTGTACCCCTTCAAGAATTAGTTTTGCAAATGACACCATAGCATTATGCTTACCTCTAACCTTTGTCCAATAGTTAAATCTCTTCATTGTAGTCTTGATAACACCCAAAAACACCAAATGCATAATTGCATCAATGTGTTGACTCATTTCCAGACCACTACACCAAGATGGAGGGAATGGCCAACACTTATACAGCTCCGGGTTTCGTTGCTTGTCTCTTATCAACACTTCGTAAATTTCTGGCTCCACTTCTTTGTTTTCTTCAATCAGATCTGCCAAAATGCAGTTATTTGCTCTATCAATCACCTCTAGGCGGCATTTTTCATTGAGTCCACAAACCTCCATGTATGCAGATGCTTGTTCTGTAGACCATGACCTACTAATTACTTTATTGTGCGCTGTATCGATGGTAGTTTTCAACAATTCAAAGGTAAGTTTCTTTGGCGTGATTGTTCTGGTACCTACGTGATCATGACGAAAAGGATAATGCTTTGGTGGTGAATAGGCAAGCATTTCAGAAAATTCCGAAATGCACCAGTTGTCGCAAAGAATACAAGCTGTTTGCACAACTGATTCATCCCTTAACATTACAGAATGGCATTGATCACATGAAGGAATCACTGATGCCACTTGACTCAAATTAGCGGAATATCCCCACCTTGGGGTCTGCAAGCTGTTGCCCATAGCAACATAGATACTCTGTCGTTTTTCAGGCTGGTCCTGTAGTGAAACGAATACCTCAACATGAACGCGCACGTACTTTCCATGTAATTTGCTGAAGAACACATTATTAGATCCAGACCGCAATTGAAGCATTTCTGCGTTAAATCGTTTTTCCACCGATTCATGAGAAGAACTAGAGCGTCCAATTGCTATGACATATGTGTTTTGGAGCATTTTACTACCAGATGATGGCGCGGCAATAGTGATTGTTTTTGTCCAGGTACTACCACGATTACCTGCAAATTATAATGGAACAACGAATTTGAAGAAAGAAAGCGCAACTTGTTTAAAATAATTATTATGCATACATAATAATATATATACATATAATAATAAACATATTTCACAGAATGAAATGTAACAAGTAATCTAACCTTTCGAAGAAGACAATGGCTCAAATCCATCACTCCAACATATAATCGACAAAACTAATAAATCCTTGTCTGTGCCATTTGCATCCAATGCATTCTTATAGATTTTCTTCGCCCGCCTTGAATCAACTATGTGAGTGACATTTGTAACATCATTAACTTCGTTTGCATCTGTAATACAGCTGATAGGCACGCCATGCGCGAGCAGATCAGCAACACAATCAACGACCGAAACATAAGCATGTCCATCGTAACAAGTAACCAGTGGCCTGGGCAAGTTTTGCAGCAAAGCATGCTTTCCTTCAATATACTTACTACGGATTCGCACCCCCGTTGTAGGAATGGAGGTTACCATTTCATTAGAATCCATCTCAAATGCAAGTCCAATTAGCTGTCCAAGATCTGCCCGATCACCTCTGGATAGCTTACATGCCATGTTGGCATACAAAAAATGGAACCTTACTTCCCTCCAGCTTGCTACATTTGTTGTAGCAGGTTGCTGTGAGTTTGCATACATAACGAGGTGATGCAATCCGCTTCCACTTTTGACAATCTCCTTACTAAAGAAGGTTTCACTGCAGCTGTTGCGAAAAATATGTTTCTCCAACAATGCTGTTTCCGTACCAGAATTGCAATCATCAATTAATAAAACATGCATGCCTTCAAAATCAGCGGTGTCATCATTTAATAAATTTTTAGTACTGTGCATGTAACGATTGTGGTCATACAATTGTCTAGTGTCAAGTAAGTGCGGTCGTTGGCCCTTAACGTTATTTGAATAACATTCTGCACATATAAACCATGACTTCTCACATTTCCTGCATACTACTCGAACAGCCCAATAATAAGTCATACTTTCACCGGTGTACTGCTTGATATGCCTTGATGAGATGCAATGAGGGCAAAGCATTATTGAATGGAATCTACATTGATATAAGCAGAAATAAGATAAATAAACAATTCGTTTTAGTTAGATAATATCATCCATCATTGTTATAATATCTTATAACATCCATAGAAAATATAGCTTACAGAGAAGTATCGAATCAGAGATAGTACTGTTAGACGGAACCCAATCAAGTGAACGGCGTTGTTCAATCGAAACGAAGTATTCGAATATGTATCTGTAGTCAACTCGCCAATACTACCAATGCTATGCCCTGCTGATATGATGCAATTTAAGATAAATCCTTTCTCTTTTTAGGGTTTGTAGGTCTTCTTCCGTGAATGGCATTAATTTCGACTGCTCGTGTCGGTGTCAGTATCTTCGTCGCTCTGACTTTCGAAGCCTTCGCGTCTTGTGCTGTCCGGATATCCAAGGGGGTGACTCGTAAGGTCTTGGGCGAGCGCTACGGCCACTGGAGACTCGTCTTCTGGTCTACTGATAACAGTGATTTGATGACCCAAAATCGCTACCAATTCGCTGGGGATTTGGCGTGGAAGGTCTCCTAAGGTCGTTCTTTCGTGGCGTAGGTGATAGCGCGGATGGCGCACTACGTCTGGTGTTGTAAGGTGCTTGATCGTCGCCGACAATACAACTGACTCTCTTGTAAGATTAGCAACTGCTCTGATCTTCTCTTGTCGTTGGATCTCCAACTCTTTGATAATATAAATCCTTTGATCTAAGTTCATAAGGATGCGACTTTGCGCAGAGGAAGCGTGCGAGCTTTGACAAGTTAACTACTGTTTAGTGGACGACGGAAGTCTCAAAAAATATGGAGAAAAAAAATGACAGCGATGAGATGATCATCAGTTCTACGTATTATTATTGTCTTGTTGTCATTTATTTATCGTAGTATAGTACGTAGTATTATCCCGCAATGTGAGCTATAGCTACGTACCACCATCTGTACGTACGCGGTGTGTGCACGTACATATATACGTAGCGTAATATACCCGCGGTCCAAAAAAAATAGATATTTTTCTCCAAGTCTAAAAATGCATCAACCACAAATCATGCAACAATTGAGAGTAATACATATATTTCGTCGTACCATGTATACGAGAATGCAAAGAAAATGTTTAGTTGTCGACTATAGTACTTTCTTACAAGA
>BS_KBA_SWE02_21mDRAFT_10000796_pt1 | contig 11937 bp, 10 predicted proteins | sample BalSeasSWE02_21m_FD_9196 | JGI IMG/M metagenome (IMG submission 9196)
TGCCCGATACCCAATTTGCTGCACTGGCGCGGTTGCGGGACTGGGGTTTTCCCGTCAATCCTGAGATCAGACGGGTACAGGGTTTAAGTGGATGTCTCGATTACCACAAGCACATGGCGGCGCTGAGAGCAACGTTGGGTTATGACATTGACGGTGTCGTTTATAAAGTTGACAGATTCGACCAGCAAGGTTTTCTTGGTTTTGTCAGCAAGGCGCCGCGCTGGGCGCTGGCGCACAAGTTTCCGGCTGAGGAAGAAATAACCCGTTTACTGGATATAGACGTACAGGTAGGCCGTACCGGCGCACTGACACCGGTTGCGCGGTTGGCACCGGTTTTTGTAGGTGGTGTTACGGTTACCAACGCCACACTGCATAATGAAGACGAAATTCGGCGCAAGGACGTGCGGGTGGGCGACTGGGTCGTGGTACGCAGGGCAGGTGACGTTATTCCCGAGGTGGCACGTGTCATTCTGCAGCGACGCGAAACTGACCTGCCGGAATTTCATATGCCCCAAAACTGCCCGGAATGCGGTTCAGCCGTTGAGCGGTTAGAAGGTGAAGCTGTAGCGCGCTGCACCGGTGCCCTGATTTGTCCGGCCCAGATAAAACACGGTATCCGTCATTTTGCGACCCGCAAGGCCATGGATATCGAAGGCCTGGGCGACAAGATCGTTGATCAACTGGTCGAGCAGGGTCTGGTGCACACGGTGGCCGATCTCTATCGGCTGACCCACGATGAGCTCGCCTCAATGGAGCGGATGGGTGGCAAGTCGGCTGAGAATCTTCTGAAGGCCCTTGAGGCAAGCAAAAAGCCAGCCCTGGACCGATTGCTCTATGCTCTGGGTATCCGTGAGGTGGGAGAAGTGACAGCGCATTCGCTGGCGGCTCATTTCGGATCAATACAGGCGCTTCAGGTTGCATCTGAGGAGACGCTTACCGAGGTCAGTGACGTGGGGCCGGTCGTTGCCAGTCACGTGGCGGCTTTTTTTCAACAGGAAAAGAATCGCCTGGTTATTCAGGCCCTGGAGGATGCCGGTGTGGACTGGCAGCCACTCGAAAAGAATGCCGGGGAACAGCCGCTAGCCGGCCAGACCTGGGTGCTGACGGGCACCTTGTCCATGCCAAGAATACAGGCAAAAAACCTGCTCGAATCTCTGGGTGCAAAAGTTAGCGGTAGTGTTTCCGCAAAAACCAGCACTCTGCTCGCCGGTGAAGCGGCAGGCTCCAAACTCACCACGGCTCAGAAATTAGGCGCAAAAATCATTACGGAATCTGACTTCGTTGAATATCTGGCTAGCCAGGGTATCGACGTCTCCTAAGGCAATAGGTCTCCACAGGTTTTAGAGCTCGGAACCGGTGTTCAGAAGATTGCACAAATAGCCCGCATATTTCGCCAGCCAGGGCAGTGTTTTTATTCCTTATCCGTAAATTTAAAACGATACACCGGTGCCGGCTGTTTTTCAGTGGTGACGTAAATTGACTTGCCATCAACAGAATAACCGATCGCTTCATTTTGCACAGCGGGAGGGCCGACGACTTCTTCGGGTTGTTTTTGCAATACACTTAACCAGTCTTCACCGGGATTACGCCGAAAGCGGTATAGACTGCGGTAAGTAATGATGACGGCCTCGGCGCCATCGGGCGAAATATCAAACCCGACCGGCTGCGATATAAAATCCGTTTTTCCACCCCATTGAAACCGGTCACTTGATGCGGGTGGTCGCAGTTTTGTGAGGGTACCAAGAAATTTCAGTTCCGCGTGTGCTTCTGTTAAGGCAGTTTGAAGATCCACCGCATATAAACGCGGTGGTTTATCACGTTTACTAATCAGTAGGATCTGTTTTCCAACCGGGTCGTAGGCCATTGATTCGCAGTCACGCGGCCCATCGGGGTATTGCAGGGTTAAATCGTGTTTGAGGTCTTGTTGACCCGCATACCGGTTATTTTTTCCGGTTTCGGGTTCTTCGATAAAATACAGCCTGATGTACTCGCGTTTTGCCTGGTTGTCGCCAATATCGCCGACCACGATCCAGCGCTTACCGCCAACAGGTACCGAAGTGATATCTTCCCAATCCCGGTTTTTGGCGGGTACTATGGTAATAGTGCCGAGATCAGCGCCGCTCTCATCAATGGCGAACAAAACGGGTTCACCGTCGTCATTGTGTACAAAAAAATCACCGGCATGCGAATAGCTGGCTTGCAGACCGCTGGCTTCATTGAGCCCGTCGGATTTCAGCCAGCCGGTATTTTCCATGGTGAACGGTGCTGAACTGATTTCTGCAGATGACTTGGCGGGTTGCTGGTCACAGGCCGTGAGTGTGAATATTGCTAACACGGACAGGCTAAGGGTTCTGGAGATGTTCAGCATGTCACATTGTAAAGTGCAATCTGTTTGCGGTGAAGGTTTGAGTCAATGAACTAAGGTTGAACTGTCAGATCGCGCAGACAACAGTGGGAAAAACCCCTGTTGGGCGCTCGCACCTGTGCGGCGCCAACATCAGCGATACTGGTGAAATATGTGGACTGGCCAGATGAGGCGATGACCGTCGCCTGGATACCTACTTGGACGTATATTTGAACTTCTGTCCACCGACGGAGGCTTCGAGCATCAGTCCGCCGTCTGCCAGGGTGAATACGGCGACTCCGCCGTCGTAACTTGCGTCGGCTGAAGCACCCAGGGTAACCGCGACCGCGGATACCTGTGCACCCATTTCGAAATTACCACGGGTGAAATGATCAAATGCCGTTTGATCTTTAAACATGATGAATTGCGCATAGACCTGACCACCGATCTGTGCACCCACTGTTACCTGTGATAACGAGGTTGTGCCAACCGTTTTGTCACCACGGATGACAATGCCCTTGCCGCCCGCGCCACCAATGATGAAACCACCTTTACCGATCTTGGGGTAGACCGCGTATGCGTAGGCCGATTCAAACCACAAGGTTAGCGTGGGGTCACTGTTATTTGCTTTGATGATGGCTTGAGCCACTGACAGTTCCAGTGTGTCATTAACATTGGGTTTCCACACCTGCGCATAAACACTGGTTGAAAGCAGGCTCAAGGTGATCAAGATGCCGAATAGTTTTTTCATGGTGTTCCCAAATGGAATTTAAGGCGTGAATATATCCGATGTACTCGTCAATTGCGACAATCCAATAAGCCACAACCTAAACCTTTTTATCTGCATGTGTATGTTCATCAATTTCATTCGTCGTTTTCATCTTGCTTTAACCGTGCTCATTTTGATACCGGCTGTATGCGAACCCACATTCAGGCAGCTGGTATAGATGTGGGTCAACGGATAAAGAAAGTCGTTTCCTGATGGGTGACAATAATTGTCAGTTTTATTGACGTATTTTGTATGATTGCAATCAATCTGGCTGAACCCAATTTAGACTGGAATTTTAATTTTCCACTCTATCGCACTGTATTTATTGTTATTTTATTCATTTATTTTGTAATCATTATCAACTAATTCATTTTCGGCTCGGTTATTGCATCTATATAATGTAGCCAATGATTGGTAAGGTTTTTCGGGTTACTCCCGGAGAGCTTCTGACACGGAAAAGTGGCATAGGAATTTCCCTTAACCACTCAGTCTCTTTTAAGTGATTTATAGGTTGCCTGCGAAGGTGATCCGGAATCAGCTGGCGGTCCCGAAAACCGGGCTGCCCTAAGGGAGATTTAAAAAATGCTTGCACTCGTTACTATTTTTTTGCTGACGCTAATCGCGTCTTTAACTATTGTCTGGATATATCGCTTGCTTTTGAGTTGGCATCACTACACTCAGAGTCAGGTTGATACACCTCGTTCATCAGCGTGGATGAAGATCGCTACCCCACAGGGGTTTGCATCGTTTCTTTCAGCGCCCAAGGAACAAGTGAAGGTTGCAAATCTTAAAAGCGCCAGGAGTGGTATCAAAGCGCCTTGGGGTTGGTAGGAAGGAGTTGCCAACGGTTAGGAGCAATGAATGTTCATACCTATCAAAAGAGCTTGCATTAACTGTGAAGGAAAGTATCCCAATACCTTCCTTGGCAGTAGCTGTCCTCCATGCAAGGCTGCTTATTGGAAGTACCAAAAATACGTGGTACTCGCAGCTCTGATGGTAGGTGCAATTGTTGTGGGTTCCTGCGTTATTCTTGTCCTCTACTGATTTTAGGTCAAAAAACGTCAGGCGAGTGGTAATAACCGTGTAGTGGCTTGACCTATATCATCGGGGGACTGCACAGGCTCCAGGCCTGCTTTTAATCGCACCAGACTAGAATAGCCATTCTAGTCATTGAATGACTTAAAACACCTCAAGACAAGCGACCAGGCTGGGATAAACAGCCTGTATGTAGAAGTGATTTAGGCTCTATGAGCCGTCACTCACGCGCACCTCTTTCTCCTTAGATTTCCGCCGCTTACTACACTTCTTGACGGTAACCAATGGGGTGGCCTTTTTCGCCACAAACAAAAACAGGAACTCAGCATTTCTGCTAAGTTCCTGTTTATGTTTAAAAAATTGGCTCCCTGGGAAGGACTCGAACCATCGACCTAGTGATTAACAGTCACCCGCTCTAACCAACTGAGCTACCAGGGAATCTCTTAAGGCGCGGTATTCTCCGTATTTTGGCGTAGTGAGTCAAGGACAATTTTCGGTGGGTTCGTTAGCCTTTGTCTGCATGCGAATTCTGCCACTATTCGATACGCTAATGGTGCCCGCTTCAGCAGCGCCACGTTGATCACAGAACGTGATTGTAATGTTACTGCCCGGTGCGGTGCCGTTGGGAAAGAAACGCAAATAACTGCGCGACCGCGAACTTTGGATTGTCATGAGTTCGGTGTCCCCGGCAACTTTAAGAAGAGGTTCGCCAGTCTGTTTTTGCTGGTCCCCATTGAGATCGGTAAATACGATCCAGCCATTTTGCCAGTCAGATACGCCGGAGCATTCATTGCTGCCGGACACAGGGCATATGACCGTTTGAGTGTTATAACTGATCGCCAGCCCGCGGGCCAGGTTCAGGTCGGTTTGTAGCACGTCCATCGCAGTTTTCATACGCAGGTTCCATGTGTAGTTCTTGATTGCAGGAACGCCTGTAGTTAATAGAATCGCAACGATGGTCATGGTGACTATCAATTCAAGTGCAGTGAAGCCTTGCGGTTGTCTTGTGTTCATTGAATGAGGCTAACCGACAGGAAGCCTGGTGCGTAATAGCAAAACTTAATGCAAGGTCGTAGGTGCAGGATTTAATAATTGTGGGTAGTAGACTCCCCCAGCAAAATATACTGAAGGGTTACAAGGCAAAAATCCGTAAAACTAAGCCTTTAGCGCAGTCTTAATTCGTTGCACACAGGCCTGCAAATTTTCCATGCTGGTCGCAAATGACAGACGTAAATGTCCCGGCGCGCCGAACGCTGTTCCTGGAACCATTGCCACACCTGCGTTTTCGAGCATCCACGCAGCCAGTTCTACATCATCACGGATATCCGGCATGGAATCGATGATGGTTTTGAAGGAAGGGAACGCATAAAACGCACCATCACAATCCTCGCACTCAATCCCGTCAATCGCGTTGAGAGCCTCCAGCAGGTATTCATATCTGCGTTTGTATTCAATCCGCATTTCGGTTACGCAATCCTGTGGACCCTCGAGCGCAGCGACCGCGGCGGCCTGGGATATTGAACAGGCTCCGGAGGTGCTTTGACTTTGGACTTTGAGCATTGCGCTTACCAAATCCTGAGGCCCCGCTGCGTATCCGATTCGCCAGCCTGTCATCGCATAAGCTTTGGAAACACCATTGATGATCACGGTGCGGCCACTCAGTTCAGGGCAGACATTTAATAGCGTACAAAACGGTTCATCACCCCAGTAAATATGTTCGTAAATATCATCGCAAACGATCATGATTTTAGGATATTCCGCCAGCACCGCTGCCAGTTCACGATATTCATCCGCACTGTAGACTTTGCCGGTGGGGTTGGAGGGTGAGTTGATGATCAACATCCGGGTTTTGTCCGTTATTGATGATTCCAGCTGCTTGGCCGATATTTTGAAATCGGTTTCGGCAGACGCGTTCAAAATCACGGGCTGGCCTTCGGCCATTTTGATCATATCGGGATAAGAAACCCAATAAGGCGCAGGCAGGATAACTTCATCGCCCGGATTGAGAAGTGTTACCAACACATTGAACAGGCTCTGCTTGGCGCCGTTGGACACAATGATTTGGCTGGCTTCGTATACAAGTTGGTTTTCTGTGCGCAGCTTCCGGACGATCGCGTTTTTCAATTCCTTTGTGCCGTCTACCGGCGGGTATTTTGTTTTACCTTGCCAGATGGCATCTATGGCGGCTTGCTTGATGTGATCAGGGGTATCAAAATCCGGTTCACCAAAACCCAGTGAGATGATATCCCGGCCCTGTGCGCGGAGTTCGATCGCCTTCATGCTGACCATAATGGTTGCGGCCGGCTTGATTTGGGCGACACGGTTGGATATTTTGAATGACACTGTATAGATCTCCGGCCTGCGAAAGCAAAAAGCTGGGTTCAGATTACGCTCTGTTCCTATGAAAAGATTTCATGTGTCCGCAACGACACGCCCCTGATGTCTAAATATGATAACAATTTTTTTGTAACGCGGACGAGAATACTCATCCCCATTTTTCTGACAATGATTAGCTCTGCGTTTAATTGGCCAATGGTATTTCTGATGCCAGTTGCAGGTCGATAGCCGCATCCAGTTTGTTTTCAATCTGGAGGACGCGTAATACCTTCAGTGCCGGCATGAACAAATTGATATCCTGAGAAAATTTCTGTTTGATCGCAAGTCTCTGCATTTCTACGGAAAAATAGTCGGTCATCAATTCATTGGCTTTTTGATCATTCATGACATCGTAGTGGGCTGCAAAATCCTGGATGATTGCCAGCAGTCTGTCGCCATTGGCTGCTGCGTCTGCACGGTATTTATTCCATGCCGGCCAGAAAAGGGCGCTTTCGTCGGCAGTAAAGTTCATATTACCCATGATGATTATTTTTCGATCCGTGTGGGCGCTCTGACGCACGAGCGCGATCTGTTCGTCGAGGGCGGTCTGGGCAGAGGCAGTGGTTGAGAATGAATAGAGCAGAATTAGGGCCAATAGGAATTTCATGGTTACTCCAGGGAGTTAAAGTTAAATTGGAACGCTATAATAACAAGTTTGGCCGCACACGAAGATACTAACTTTGCAAAACAAACCCTTCAAACTTTTCAGCGAATATCAGCCAACGGGTGACCAGCCGAAAGCCATTCGTGCTTTGACTTCCGGATTGAGTGGCGGTATGAAGGACATGACATTGCTGGGTGTAACCGGTTCAGGCAAGACCTTTACGATGGCCAATGTCATCCAGAATTTGCAGCGGCCAACCCTTGTAATGGCACCCAACAAAACACTGGCAGCTCAACTGTACGGTGATTTTCGCAATTATTTTCCCGAAAACGCGGTTGAATATTTTGTTTCTTATTACGACTACTACCAGCCTGAAGCGTATGTGCCTTCGTCGGACACTTATATTGAGAAGGACGCTTCCATCAACGAACACATTGAACAAATGCGTTTGTCGGCAACCAAGGCCCTGTTGCAACGGCGTGACACCATTATCGTGTCCACGGTTTCGGCGATTTACGGTCTCGGCGATCCAAGCCAATACCTGAGCATGGTGTTGCATTTGTCCGTTGGCGAGATCATCAACCAACGCGATATCCTGCGGCGTCTGGCCGAAATGCAATACAGCCGTAATGATATGGAGCTTCGACGCGGCACCTACCGGGTGCGCGGTGAGGTCATTGATATATTTCCCGGCGACGAGGAAATGAGCGCGATACGTGTTGAGCTGTTCGACCAGGAAATCGAGTCCATTTCCCAATTTGATCCATTGACCGGTGAAGTGGTCAATAAAATGCAGCAGGTGACGGTTTTCCCGAAGTCCCATTACGTGACGCCAAGGCAAACGGTCATTGACGCGGTTGCCGCGATCAGTGCCGAACTAAAAGAGCGGCTTGTCTATCAACGGGAAAATCAGCAATTGGTTGAAGCCCAACGCTTGGAGCAACGCACTCTCTATGATCTCGAAATGATGCTGGAGTTGGGCTATTGCAATGGTGTCGAAAATTATTCGCGTCATTTGACCGGCCGCGGGGCGGGTGAGTCGCCGCCGACACTATTTGACTACCTTGCAGATGATGCACTGCTTATCCTGGATGAAAGTCACGTTATGGTTCCGCAACTGGGTGCAATGTATAAAGGCGATCGGTCGCGCAAGGAGAACCTTGTTACCTATGGTTTCAGGTTGCCTTCTGCACTGGATAACCGACCGCTCAGGTTTGATGAATGGGAGCAAAGGGCTGGTCAGACCGTATTTGTTTCTGCCACGCCAAGACCTTATGAACTGGAGCGTTCAGGGGAGGTTGTTGAACAGGTTGTGCGTCCGACCGGTCTGATTGATCCGGAAATTGAAATACGTCCGGCGGCTGATCAGGTCGATGATGTGTTATCCGAAATCATCAGGCGGACGGCCATGGGTGACCGGGTGCTGATTACCACCTTGACCAAGCGTATGGCCGAGAATCTGACCGAATACCTGGCTGATCATGGTGTGAAGGTGAGGTACCTGCATTCTGACGTAGAAACTATCGAACGGGTGGAAATCATAAGAGATCTGCGTTTGGGTGAGTTCGATGTGCTGGTAGGTATTAACCTGCTTCGGGAGGGGCTGGATATGCCGGAAGTATCTCTGGTTGCAATACTGGACGCAGATCGCGAAGGCTTTTTACGTTCGGAATCCTCACTTATTCAGACCATCGGCCGGGCAGCCCGTAACCTCAGGGGTAAAGCCATTCTCTATGCCGACAAGATGACCGGGTCCATGCAGCGGGCTATCGCTGAGACAGACCGGCGCCGCAGCCTGCAAAAAGAATATAACAGGCAACACGGGATTACCCCGACCAGCATTATAAAAGCGGTCACCGACATTATGCAGGACGCACGTTCATTAACGCCTGCAGAACGGGATCAGCAACGCAAGGTGGCTGAGACTGCGGCCCAGTACCAGCATATGCGCCCGGCCGAATTGGGCAAGTCCATCGCAGAGATGGAAAAGAAGATGATCCAGCATGCCCAGATGCTTGAATTTGAAGAAGCGGCGGAGATGCGAGATCAGATCAAACGTTTGAAAGAGCAGGTTTTGAGATAAGTTTCATAGCGCTCACTCGCCTTGCAAGTCTATATTCAGCCAAACCAGATGATGGTCTGAGACCTCGGTCAGGTCATGTCCAGTTTGGTCTGAAGCCGGCCAGAACACCCCGCAAGCAGCCACTTTCAGCGTTGCGGATGGCAACACGTAGTCAATACGCATATTGCCGGTATATTGATCATTGAAATCCCCGGTGTCCGCCGCAGGATTTCCTTGATGTTCCAGATTTTTTCCGCCCTGCAGATTGTTGGCTTCCTCACCACCCTCGCTAAGCGGTAGGCAACTGGCATTAATCAACGGGTTTTCCAGTAACTGGAGAATGGCTTTTGCACTGGAGTCGCCATCATTCGGGTCAGCGTTCAGATCGCCCGCAATGACGAATTTCGAACCAGCCGGCAGGCCTCCGCCCACCCCGGTATCATCATATATATAAGCTGAACGTTGCGTATCCACGTAATCGGCCCACAGCCTGATTTCATCATGGTTACGTGCTCCATTCCGGTCTTCCGGCCCATCAAATACAGGGGGTGTTGGATGGCTGACAAGAAAGTGGACGACTTGCTTGTCTATTTTCACTTCTATATCCCAGTGACTTTTAGAACTGAGACGGAGTTCTTTCCAGATCTTATCCGGGTACCAGGTGGAACCATCCGGATTCAACGGTATCAACGCATCCGGCATGTCAGCCCATTTGAATTGGCGGAAACTCCGCTGCAGTTGTAACGGGAAACGGGACAGAACCATCATCCCGTATTGACCTGGAAATTTGCCGTAACCCCAGGCGTCTTCGGCTTCTCCCATCACGCCATTGCTGTTCAGGTCCAGACCGCTATCCACGCCAGTATTAACTGCGCCACTAAGCGCATGGGCATAACTGATGGCTTGATTGCCAAATTGCGGAATATTGAGGTAATTGTTGATGAAAAGATAAGCTGAATCGAGTTCATACCAATCAAACTCGTTGAGTAACAGTACATCCGGCCTGACGCTTTGAATAACTGCCGCGACTTTTTTGAGCGACTCATCGTCACCTGCATACAGACGCTGATACAACTCATCTTTCGACTGCAAACCCATGGCAATGTTGAATGTCGCAAAACGGATTTGCTGGCTTGTGTTATCCAGTGCCGGGGCAGGAAATGATATTGCCAGGCTGCAGAGTAGCAAAATTAGTGAATGAATCAGGCGCATAGGAATCAATGGGTTTGAAAGTCGGTATGATAGTACAAACAATTGATACAGGTCCCCGTTTTTGCAGGAAGGGCTAACCAAGGTCGGGCTCAGGGAGCGCGGCTCATGGCTTTTATTGAGGTGATTGCACCGCAGCATGCGGCTGCTCGCACTCTACAGGTAACACGGCCCCGGTCAAATCATAGTTATCCGGCCCCAGTACCTTCTGAATTTGCCGCAAGGCTGCTTCGATCGACTGCCACTGGGCATAGGCCTGGTCAGGATCAAAAGCGCTGACATTCATATCTTCGCCGGTATAGTGCCAGGCGTGTACCGGGACATTCAGCGCGGAAAAAGTTTCTTTCATTGCATCCAGGTTTTTCAGTTTGTCATCGGCTATGACGATGACGGCAGGCATCCGGGTAGCGGTCTTCTCTAATAATGCGTAAAGCATTTGCCCCTTGTGTTGTCCGGCGGTTAAAAATACGCCATCTTCATAGAGTGACAGACGACCGTTCTCAACCGGTAAAAACGGCTCAGCGTAACCGCCGTCAGGACCAAAGGCAGAATAGCTGAAGCTGAAATCATTACGTCTCAATTCACGAAAAGTTTGCAGCTCAAAATCCATACCACGGGAAGTCAAAGAAATCACTGATACCCCCAGGCCCTGGATCGTTTTAACCTGGATTGCTGCATCTTCCTGCGTGGGTCGCATGGCGCTGACAGAATACATGGCACCCTGCGCCGCAAAACGGTCGCCGACGTTTTTCGGGCTGCATGGATCTTGCTCGGCAAGGTCCTTTTGCCAGTCATACCACTGATCGGAACCCAGGCCTTGTTCCATGGCCAGGATTGTATTGTCTATATCAAAAACCACCAGAATGTTTTCTTTGTCCGTTTTTTCAAGGAGTTGAAAAACATCAGCCGTGACATCGGCCAGGTCGGAAGTGTCCATGTCCAGGGCCTGAATAAGCCCATCGGAATCCTGCATCGGCTGGTTGGCGGTACAGGCTGTCAGAAAAAGTGCAGCCAGCAGGCTTAATATTCGGTGCATGGTGATCTGATTTCGCATGATGGATATATTACGACATTCCGGCCACGGGTCGCTATGCAAAAACCCGGGTCCGGTTTTATTGCCGCTGGATGATGTCAGCATCATCAGATAATGTCGGTATTGGGCTGCAGCCATGCACATCATCAGGTATAAAAGTTGTAAAATCACCACTGCTTTTGGAACACGAGTTTGGAATCCATTTAAATGAAAATCTCAATTATCGGTAGTGGATATGTAGGGCTGGTCAGTGGAGCAGGTCTGGCTGAAGCCGGACACAACGTTATTTGCATGGATGTCGATGCCGATCGCGTCGCAAACCTGCGGCAGGGAAAATCACCCATCTATGAACCCGGTCTGGAGGAAATGCTGGTTGATAACGCCGCGCGGGGTCACCTGGCATTTACCACCTCGCTTGAACAGGCGGTCAAACACGCCCAGGCCCTGTTAATTGCAGTAGGTACACCACCCGCCGAAGACGGTTCCGCAGACCTTGGTCATGTAT
>BS_KBA_SWE02_21mDRAFT_10000797_pt1 | contig 11930 bp, 10 predicted proteins | sample BalSeasSWE02_21m_FD_9196 | JGI IMG/M metagenome (IMG submission 9196)
TTGAAAACTGATTTTTCAGGACTTAATTTCTTTATTAAATCTAAATCACCAAATTCGCGCTGTTTTTTTCTTTTCCAATATTGATTGTATAGAAAAAGCAATACCAGTATTGGTACTATAAAAAGAAGGTATAAATATTTTGATTCGTCTAATTCCATTCTTAAAAAAGTAATTAGCCATTAGCCAAAAGCCAAAAGCTATGTTCTTATATAAAGCTTCTATATACTGTGTTTCGTAATCCTATTTCTACCAATACTAACAAACCAGCAAACCAAACAAACGGTCTAAATTTTTCGTCATAATCATAGAATCTTAATTCTTGAATTTCTGTTGTTTCCAGTTTATTGATAGAGGCATAAATTTCGGCTAATTTGTTATTGCTGGTTGCTCTAAAATATTTACCATCGGTTTTTCGGGCAATATTTTTCAATAATTGTTCATCTATTTCTACTTTCATCATTTGGAATAATATCTGTCCACTAGCGGTCATTTGGTATGGAAAATCAGCCATTCCGTTAGTTCCAATTCCTACAGTATATACTTTTATTCCGTATTGTTTTGCAATATCAGCTGCTGTTTCTGGCTCGATAAATCCAGCATTATTTACACCATCAGTCAAAAGTATAATCACTTTACTTTTGGCTTTGCTGTCTTTTAGTCGATTTACAGCTGTTGCCAATCCCATTCCTATTCCCGTTCCATCTTGCAAAACATTATCGTATTTTATGCTTTCTATCGCTTGCTCAATAACTGCTTTGTCGCTCGTTACCGGTGTTTTTGTGTAGGCTTCAGAGGCATAAAGGACTAATCCTATTCTGTCGTTTGGTCTTTCGTCAACAAAATCGGCTGCCACTCTTTTTAGCGCTTCCATTCTGTTTGGTTTCAAATCTTTGGCAAGCATACTCCCCGAAACGTCAATTGCCATAACAATATCAATTCCTCTAGTGGTTTTTGTTTGATTGCTAATATCGACTGTTCTAGGTCTTGCCATTGCTATAATTAAAGAGCTTAGCGCCAATAAACGCATCACATTCAATAACGGATGTAGCTTCACCAAAAGTGAATTTGACCCTTTGAATCCCTGAGTTGAACTCATTTTCAACGTTGCAGACTGTTGGCCTCTTTTAAAATATAACCACACCATCGCCAATGGAATCAACAGAAACAACCAAAAAAACTCAGGATTTAAAAAATTTAATTTTCCCATTATTGCTGTGCTTTTTGAAGTTCAATAGAGCTTAAAATTCGATCCGATATTTCATTTGCATATTTATCTCCTTCTTCGTGAACAATCATAATTTGCTGTAATCCGCCTTCTTGACTAAAAATGATAACTTCATAATATAATTTTGTGCTGCTTTTATTTACACCATCAATTTTCGAAAAAGTTCCATATCCTTTGATCCCTTTGATTCCTTCTTTTGTTTCAAAATCTTCCTGTTTCACAATCATATTTTGAGCTCCTTGCGATTCCATGGTTTGTAAAACTCCATCCAAAGATTTAGATAAATCGATTTTTGCTTGCTCTCCTTGTTCACCAGCGTTCGGGTCTTGCTTATATTGCAATGTAGAAACCATAATATAAAAACTGTCTTTCAAGTCTCCAAAAGCAAAGGATTGCATTTCTTTAATCAAAGCCATTCCGTTTTTGGGTAATGTTTTGGTTAAATCAATTCTCTTGAGAACTTGTGGTGTTTCAATTCTTACACTTGGATTTCCGTATGCGCTTTTTATCCATTCGCCTTCCAATAATTCTTTTGATGAATTTCCAAATACGTTATCTATTACATAATCGAAACCTCTAGAAGCAACAAAATATGTTGTTGTTACAAAAAACAGCAGAAATGCCGAAGCGGCGGCAATAAAAATGCGTTTTTTGCGTCGTTTTGCCAGTTCTCTTTTCAATTGTTCCTGACGTTGCATTTCGTTGAGCAACATTTCATCTTCTGATTCAACAACAACAGGAATAGACTTATCCAAAGTAACAATGGCTCTTTCTATCTTTTTTCGATCTTCGGTGATTTCGAAATCCATTGGTTTTGATTTGGCAAATTTTACTAAATCGGCCTGTTTTAAAACCACAAACAAATTGTCAATCGTTTCCTTAGAAAGTTTCATTTTCTTCTTTTGCGATGCCGTCTTCAACCCTTCAATCAGTTCTGATGTGGTGCTTTCCATTGCTGGAATATCAATAGCCTCTTCGATGTAATTTCTAACAATATCCGTTAATTCGCTATAATAAGCCTTGACCTCACCGTGTTGCCACAGTTCTTTCTTTTCCAATATATTGAGTAAATTGGTTGCTTTTTCTATAGGAGTTTTATAAACTTCTTCTTCAAATTTTTCTTTTTGTCGTTTTTTGATANACCAATATACCAACGCTCCAATTCCGCCAATTAACAATAATCCCAAAAGATATTTCCACCACTCACCCCATCCTTCATTTGCTAGAGCAATATCCTTGATGTCGTACATTTTTTGTTTTAATGTATCTACTTGCACATTAGCAACCTCAACCTTGATTGAATCCGATAAAAAGGCTTTGTTATTAATCAAAATCCGTATACTCGGAATGGTATATTTCCCGGAATCAAACTGAGTCAAGCCATATTTTTTGATCAATTCGTAACGGTCATTTTTCCTGATAGTGTCAATTGGATACGACTGAATTACTTCCAGAGTACCAAAGTTTTTTGCATTCGGAAAAACAACTTTCGACAAAGTGTCGACATTAGTTTTCAATGTCAGTTTGAACTCGGCGCCAATTTTATTTTTAGTTGTATCAATGCTCGTTGTCACTTGTTTTTGTTGAGCAAAAACAGCGGTTGAAATTAGCAGTAATAATAAGTTCAGTTTAATTTTCATTTATTTTTAACTTTAACCCTCTCAGAGTTTTGAATCCTGAGAGGGTTAGATTTTGTCTTATCTCGATTTAAAATAGCCTAATAATTTAGTTACATAACTTTCGTCAACTCTTGTATTTACAACTCCTGCTCCCGATTTACTAAATGTTTCCTTGAAATATTTTACTTTTTCGTTATAATATTTTTCATAATTGATTCTTACTGTTTTTGAACCCGTATTAATCAATTGTGTTTCTCCTGTTTCTGCGTCAAGCATTGAAACCATTCCTAAATTTGGCATTTTTTCTTCGCGAATATCATATACTCTAATGCCGGTAATATCGTGTTTTTTGGAAGCTATTTTCAAGGTATGCTCATAATCTTCGGAAATAAAATCGGAAATAATAAAAACAATAGCTTTCTTTTTTTGAGTGCTTGATAGGAATTTTAAGGCTTGTGCAATATCGGTTTTATAACTTTTAGGCTCAAATTCTATCAATTCTCGAATAATTCTCAACACGTGTGAACGCCCTTTTTTTGGCGGAATATACAATTCGATTTGGTCCGAAAACAAAATCAAACCTATTTTATCATTGTTTTGTGTTGCCGAAAATGCCATTGTTGCAGCAATCTCGGTAACAATATCTTTTTTGAATTGGTTCTTGGAACCAAAACTTTCTGAACCCGATATGTCTACCATCAACATCATTGTCAATTCGCGTTCTTCCTCGAAAACTTTGACGTGTGCTTCGTTATAACGTGCGGTTACATTCCAATCAATAGCCCTAATATCATCGCCAAATTGATATGGACGCACTTCGCTAAAAGTCATTCCGCGTCCTTTGAACGACGTATGGTATTCACCCGAAAAGATATGATCGCTCAATCTTCGGGTTTTGATTTCTATTTTCCGTACTTTTTTTAAGAGGTCTTTTGTTTCCATTTCTTTAGTAATTAGTGAGTAGTGAGTAGTGAATAGCAGCCATACAAGACTAATTACTATTCACTTTTTACTATTCCCTTTTATGGAACTTCAATCTCGTTTACAATTTTGTTGATGATGTCAACCGAAGTGATATTTTCGGCTTCAGCCTCATAAGTAAGTCCAATTCTGTGACGCAATACATCGTGCACCACGGCGCGAACATCTTCTGGAATAACATAACCACGGCGTTTGATAAATGCATAACATTTGGCAGCATTAGCCAAATTAATGCTTCCACGGGGAGATGCTCCAAAACTAATTAACGGTTTCAGGTCGGCCAATTTGTATTTTTCAGGGTAACGAGTAGCAAAAACAATATCAAGAATGTATTTTTCGATTTTTTCATCCATATACACTTCACGAACGGCTTCTTGGGCACGCAAAATTTGTTCTACAGAAACTACTGGATTTACTTTTTCGTAACTTCCTTTTAGATTTTGACGCACTACCATTCGCTCGTCTTCCATTTTTGGATAATCGATAACTGTTTTCAACATAAAACGATCGACTTGTGCTTCTGGCAATGGATAAGTTCCTTCTTGTTCGATTGGATTTTGAGTAGCTAACACTAAAAAGGGTTTGTCTAATTTGAAAGTGGTGTCTCCAATGGTCACTTGTTTTTCCTGCATTGCTTCTAACAATGCCGATTGCACTTTGGCTGGAGCACGATTAATCTCATCAGCTAGAACGAAGTTGGCGAAAATTGGTCCCTTTTTTATAGAAAATTCATTCGATTTAATATTGTAAATCATAGTTCCCACAACATCGGCAGGCAATAAATCCGGTGTAAACTGAATCCTACTGAACGAACCGTGAACGGCTTGTGATAAAGTATTTATCGCTAAAGTTTTTGCTAATCCTGGAACTCCTTCAAGTAAGATATGTCCTTGACCTAAAAGTCCAATTAATAATCGCTCAATCATATGTTTTTGACCCACGATTACTTTATTCATTTCCATAGTAAGCAAATCGATAAAAGCACTTTCTCTTTCTATTTTTTCATTGATTGCCCTAATGTCCAAAGTCGTTGTATTTTCTTCCATTTTCGTATTTTAATTACTCTAAATTGTGTTCATTGTTTTTGACGGTGCAAATTGAATTTTTTTTTAGAAGTACGATGTTAAAAAATGGTTAAAACTTCTTATAAACACTGAATTTTAAGGATGTTTTGTGATAGTATTTTCATAATTTTAAAGTTTTTAAAAAAAATGTGCCAAAACTGAGAATTCACAACTAATTTTATAAATTTAAGGCATTGACAATAATCCCTTTTTCAAAAATTATTATTGATCCTATTATTGAAAAAAAAACGCGATAAAAACGCGTTTATTAATATTTCCAAATAATACATTTAACTATGAATAAAACAGCACTAGTAACTGGAGCTACAAGTGGAATTGGCAAAGAAACCGCAAGAATATTGGCGAAAAATAAGTATAAAATTATCCTCTGTGGCCGAAGAGAAGACCGATTGAAAACACTCCAAAAAGAGCTTTCTGAATATACTGAAGTTCACACATTGTCCTTTGATGTTCGGGATAAAAAAGCCGTTTTCGAATGCATCAATTCTTTACCTTCGAACTTTTCAAAAATTGATGTTTTGATAAATAATGCTGGAAATGCACATGGTTTAGATTCCATACAAAATGGAGATATAGACGATTGGGAAGCTATGATTGACATTAATATTAAAGGGCTTCTGTATGTTTCGAAAGCAATAATTCCCAAAATGATCGAACGAAAATCAGGTCATATTATTAACATTGGTTCAATAGCAGGAAAAGAAGTTTATCCTAACGGTAACGTATATTGTGCGTCAAAATACGCCGTTGATGCTCTGAATAAAAGTATGAGAATCGACTTAAATCCATACGGAATTCGTGTTGGTGGAATACATCCAGGCATGGTAGAAACCGAATTTAGCGAAGTGCGTTTCAAAGGCAACACAGAAAGAGCGGCAAACACATATAAAGGCCTTACTCCATTAAAACCAGAGGATATTGCTGATATAATTTATTTTGTAATTTCAAGGCCTTATCATGTAAATATCGCCGATTTGATTGTACTCCCAACAGCACAAGCTACTGCTACAATAGTAAATAGGACTTTGGAAATTTAATGGCCCTTTTAAATTTTAATTAAAATGATTAACAAACGTTTACTTATTAAAAACCTATTGGCTCATAATGATGAGAGTAGTTTTTATGACAAAAAACGTCAGTTAAATTTACATACTCGTGAGGGAAAAGCAAAATTTTTGAAACATATTTGTGCACTGTCCAATTCAAATCCAGCTAATAATTCTTACATTGTTGTCGGGGTCGAAGACCAAGATAACGAGATTGTAGGCGATGATTTTTTTGATGACAGTCGCATCCAAAATTTAGTGAATGCCTACTTAGAAAATCCACCTAAAATACAATACGAAAATGTTCCTTTTCCTAATTTGCCTAAAGACAAAGTGATAGGATTGGTCACAATAAAAGCAAAAAGCAAAACCTCGCATTTCAAAAAAGGAATTCACACGATTCCTAATAACAGTGTTTTTATTCGTCGTGGCAGTAATACTAGCCCTGTCGAAGGCGAAATCGAAAAAAATTATCAAAACACGGAAACCGTCATTGGCATTGAAAACAATTCCAGAAATAGTATTGGATACACACTCGATGGTGTGATAGATTTTATGAATTTTAGGCACAAAGATATGTCCCCAAAATACAAAGTTTTCAAAGAATTATTTGTCATTTGCTGGGCTGGTGTTCCAAAGAAATCAAGGGACATCACTTTCCTTTCCCGTGTCGATATTGAACTGATAAATGAGCAAATAAAGCTTTTTTATTCGGCTCAGGATGTGGTGACTATCACTTTTGACGAGGATTCATTTACAATTATTGAATATGTCCCTTTGGGTCTGAATGACAAAACGAGTTTCTATCCCTTAGAAAAACAAACGATTTATTTTCACGATAATGGGTATTACAAAATTGATAGGGAAATCCTTTTTCAACCACCTGAATTTAATCGGAAAATGTTATTTCATATTTATAATTCGAATATTTCTCTGTTAAACAAACTCCGAAAAGGACTTTCGTTAAACGAGCGGGAACGAAAAGATTTAGAGAACTTGCCTTCGACTTTTATGATTTGTTATCTCAACGGATTTGAAGATGCTAAACAAAAGTTGATTGACGCAAAACCCATTTTGAAACCTTTTACGTATGTATATTTGTCGTTTAAAGAATCTTTACGTATTTTGAGAAAAATGAAATATGATGTACAATAAAAGAAATCAAACAAAATAAAATGCGAACACTTGTTATAGGAGACATTCACGGTGGTTTGCGTGCCTTGCACCAAATTATGGAAAGAGCAAAAGTCACAACTAAAGACACCTTGATTTTTTTGGGTGATTATGTCGATGGATGGAGTCAATCGCCCCAAGTGATTGATTATTTGATGGAATTGAAAACCACACACAAATGCATTTGCATTCTTGGCAATCACGACAAATTATTGTTAGAATGGCTTGATGAAAGTAAAGATAATCCGCTATGGTACAGACACGGAGGTGAATCTACGGTTTTGGCGTATGGTGAAACCAGTGGTGAAACCATCAAAAAACATATTGAATTCTTGAAATCATTACAGAATTATTATATAGACGAACAAAACCGCTTATATATTCACGCTGGTTTTACTAATATGAATGGTGTTGCTTATGAATATTTTCCTGAACTTTTTTATTGGGATAGAACACTTTGGGAAACTGTTTTGTGTTTAGATAAAAAAATGAAAACTACTGATATTTTGTATCCAAAACGATTGACATTATACAAAGAAATCTACATTGGGCATACACCCGTTTCCAGAATTGGGAAAACCACTCCTATAAAAATGGCCAATGTTTGGAATGTTGATACAAGTGCCGCTTTTAAAGGTCCATTGACTATTATGGATGTCGATACAAAAGTGTTCTGGCAGAGCGAACCTTTGCCTAGTTTATACCCAAGTGAAAAAGGAAGGAATTAAAATAGCTATATTTGCAAATAACATTAAATACTAAATTATGAAAAAGATATTTACAATTGTATTTTTAGGAGCATTTTGTATGATAAACGCTCAAGCTTTTGAAGGAAAAGGAGACACAAAATTAAACATCGGGATGACATTTCAAGATGGAGGATCCGGAATAGTAGTTTCAACTGATTATGGATTAGGAGAAAACTTTTCTATTGGTGTTCTTGCCTCTTATTTATTGGGCGGAAGCCAAATTAATGACGTTGATGTTGAATATCGTTTTGATGCTAAATTACGTTTTAATGCTAATTTAGGAAGCGTATTAAATGTTTCTCCAAAATTTGATTTATATCCTGGTTTAAATCTAGGTATGAAAAACTTTGGAGGTCACATTGGAGCACGCTATTTCTTCACGGATGGATTTGGAGTTTTTTCTGAATTTTCTGTTCCATTTGCAAAATACGATGCAGATGCCGCTTCAAAATACAACAATGGTGCAACTTTTAATGTTGGAGCCTCATTCAATTTAAACTAATCAATTCAAACAAATAAAAAAGCGGCTCGATGAAAATCAAGCCGCTTTTTTTATGGTTTTTATTGGTTACAAATCAAATTTTATGCCTTGTGCCAATGGAAGTTGTGTTCCGTAATTAATGGTGTTAGTTTGTCTTCGCATATAGGCTTTCCATGCATCGGAACCGGATTCTCGTCCTCCGCCTGTTTCTTTTTCACCACCAAAAGCACCGCCAATTTCGGCTCCGGAAGTTCCAATATTCACATTGGCAATGCCGCAATCGGATCCGGATTGAGAAAGAAATAATTCCATTTCTCGCATACTGTTTGTGAAAATTGAAGAGGAAAGTCCTTGAGGCACTCCGTTTTGTAACACAATTGCTTCTTCGATTTTACTATATTTCATTACATACAAAATAGGTGCAAAAGTTTCGGATTGAACGATGTCAAAATGATTTTCGGCTTCAATAATACATGGTTTTACATAACAACCGCTTTCGTATCTTTTGCCTTCAACCACCCCGCCTTCAACAATAATTTTTCCACCTTCTTTTTTAGCACTTTCAATAGCATTCAAATATTCCTGAACGGCTCCCTTGTCAATAAGTGGTCCAACGTGATTGTTTTCATCCAATGGGTTTCCGATTTGCAATTGACTATAAGCATTTTTCAAAACACTGATGGTTTTGTCATACACACTTTCGTGAATGATTAAACGACGTGTCGAGGTGCAACGTTGTCCTGCAGTTCCAACAGCTCCAAAAACGGCTCCAACCAATACCATACTGATATCAGCGTGTTCCGAAACAATTATCGCGTTATTCCCTCCTAATTCTAAAATGGTGTTTCCAAAACGTTCTGCAACCGTTTTAGATACGTGACGCCCAATTCTGGTTGATCCGGTGAAAGATACCAATGAAATTCTTTTGTCATTATTGATTAAATCGCCTGATTCGTTTCCTGTTACCAAACAGCTTACTCCCTCTGGAACGTTATTTCTTTTGAGAACAGTTTTTATAATATTTTGACAAGCAATACCACATAAAGGCACTTTTGAACTCGGTTTCCAAATCGAAACATCACCACAAACCCAAGCTATCATTGCGTTCCAACTCCAAACGGCAACTGGAAAGTTAAAAGCCGAAATGATTCCCACGGTTCCTATCGGGTGGTATTGCTCGTACATTCTGTGTTGTGGTCGTTCAGAATGCATTGTTAATCCATACAACTGACGCGATAAACCAACAGCAAAATCGCAGATGTCAATCATTTCCTGAACTTCGCCATATCCTTCCTGAAGACTTTTTCCCATTTCGTAAGAAACCAGTTTCCCTAAAGGCGTTTTGAATTTTCTTAATTCGTCTCCCATTTGGCGAACGATGTCTCCTCTTCTTGGTGCTGGAACCATACGCCATTCCAAGAAAGCTTCGGAAGCTTTTTGCATGGCGCTTTCGTAATCTTCTTTGGAAGAAGTTTTCACTTTTGCAATTAAAGTGCCATCAGCAGGTGAATAGCTTTCGATGATTTTTCCGTTTGCAAAATGGTTTGCTCCTGTTGAAGTTCCTTCATTTAGGGCTTCGATTCCTAATTGTTTAAGGGCTTCTCCTATTCCGAATTGATCTGCTATTGTTATCATTGTAACTTTTTTAGTTAAAATTGTTATATTATTTTACAAATATAGCACATTCAAAATGGATTTATCAAGTGATTTTTATTTTGATTTAATAGTTTACCATTATTATTTCACTTCTTTTATTAAATAAACATAAACTGGAAAGTGGTCACTATAACCTATTTCGTTAGCTGAATGCCTCAATGGATAACCAGCATATCTTCCAAATTTCTCTATCATAAAAGGCTTATTGTAAATGCCTGCTTTCCAATATTGATAAGTAAAAAAGTCTCCTTTAATCAAGGTTTCTGAAACCATAATTTGGTCAAAAATATCTCCTGAATCTCTATAAAATAAAGATGCATTTCCATCTTTTGCCATTTGTTCAAAAGGATTGTAAACGCCAAATTGTTGCACTTCGGATTTTTTTAACTTGGCTTCAATACCAACCTTTATGCTTTTGTTATAAGCTCCATCATTTAAATCACCCATTAAAATAATTTTTGAATTTGGGTTTACCTTATAAATAGAGTCCATCACTTTCTTAGCTAATCTTCCTGCTGCTTCACGAAATGGGCTACTTTTTTTCTCACCGCCAGAACGTGAAGGCCAGTGATTTACCATTATATTAATTTCTTCTCCGTCAAGAAAACCTGTTACTAACAGAATATCTCGTGTATAAACCCGGTTATCAGATGAAACTACAATTTTATCTTTGTCTAATTTATCTTCTTCCGTTTCTTTTTCTGTTTCATTGTTTTTCCCTCTATAAATTATCAGGGGAATATTAATAAAGCTTGTGGGTTTAAAGTTTTTCTTTTTATATAGAAGTCCCACATCAATACCTCTTTTGTCAGGAGAATCAAAGTGAACAATTCCATAGTCATCTTTGACAATGTTAGGTTGTTTAACTAAATCTTCGAGAACACCACGGTTTTCAATTTCGGCACATCCTATTAAAGTTGGTGTTTCTTTTTGCTTATCATTTGTGCCAATTTGCATAATGACTTTAGAAAGATTTTCTAGTTTTTGATTGTATTTTTCTGAAGTCCAACGCTGGAGTCCTTTTGGCGTCCATTCCTCATCAAAATTGGGGTTGTTTATGGTGTCGAATAAATTTTCGAAATTATAAAAAGCAACTGTTCTTACAGCATATTTTTTTTGCTGTGCATTTGCCTCAATTATTAAAGATAAAACAAACAAAACAGTAATAAAATTTTTAATTTTCATGATAAGGGGTTATTTTAATGTGAAATTTAACAAAAACTTGGGAACAAAAGTATATAATAAAAATTATAAATGTAGCTTTGTAACCGCAAGAAATTACATTTCTTACTGATATGAATTAATTAATTATTTATTTATGAAAAATTTTATTTTTAGTACATTATTTGTTTTACAAATAATGTTTGCTTTTGGGCAATCAAATTCCGGCGTCACTGGTAAAGTGGTCGATTCCAAAACACAAAAACCAATGCAAAGTGTTATTTTAACAATCCAAAACACAAATTTAATGCAGCTTTCAGATTCAGGCGGAAAGTTTACTTTTGAAAATGTAGAAATTGGAAGCCAACTATTACACATTAGAACTAATGGGTACAAAGAACAATTGGTTCAAATTGAAATTACTGAAGGACAAGTTTTAAATTTAGGAGATATCGTTTTAGAAGTAGACATCACAGCCGAACAACAATTAACCTTAGTAACTATAACTGATAATGACTTAGGCGACGATAATAGTGGCTCTGAAAGTACTGCCGGACTACTTCAAGCCTCGAAAGATATTTTTTTACAGGCGGCAGCCTACAATTTTGGACAAGCCAGATTTAGTGTTCGTGGTATAGATAATGAATATTCGCATATCCTTATCAATGGTGTTTCGATGAATCGATTGTCAGACGGAAGACCGCAATACAGCAACTGGGGAGGCTTAAATGATGCCACCCGAAATCAGGAATTT
>BS_KBA_SWE02_21mDRAFT_10000798_pt1 | contig 11922 bp, 11 predicted proteins | sample BalSeasSWE02_21m_FD_9196 | JGI IMG/M metagenome (IMG submission 9196)
GCACAAATCAACGAAACGATTCAGTATCGCGGACTTCCTACCTTTCCCTTCAGCCCCGCCAATGGGAATAATGTAGCCTCTCTGGTTTTGTTTTACGGGTACTGCGGGCATTGTTGGGTCAAGTCCTTACAATTGGTTCAGTCTTCAAACGTTCCGCGGGTGACAGGTGCACCATCCTGGATCATCCAGCGACCACCTGCCATGACGTGCCTCACACCGAAATCTTCTGCAAAGAACACCAGGTCAGCATCATTACCCCCGGCGATCCGCCCCTTGCCGGGAAGCCTGAGCAAGCGTGCCACGTTACTGGTCATGGCCGGCAACACGCGGTCGAGCGGATGGCCTCTGCGAGTCAATTCCAGCAGCGTTTCCGGCAAGCCGGCTGATGTTGCGAAATCCATTTTTACCATTTCGCCGTTATCATCAAACACCGGCAGGCAGCCGCCGCCATCCGAACTGATGGTCAGATTCCCGGCAGGACAGGATTTTTCGTGAAAAAGCTCCCAGGCATCCGGAGCTGACCAGGCATTTTCGCCTTCATCAACCGGAAATGCCGTTACATCGATGACCAGGTTGCGCCGGCTCAATTGGCAGGCTTCTTCGAACAACTCCTTGCGGCGGTTGACATGGGTCGGGTGAAAAACCCTGGGTGGCAATTCGGTTTCGTCGAGTAATTGCCGCACCAGCGACAGGCCACGGGGCCCATCACCAAGGTGTAAGTGCATGACCCCGGCTTTCTTACTCAACAAGCCGGCCACGTGGACTTCCGAAGCCAGCCGGGCGAGTTCTTCGAAGGTTGGCTGGCTCGAACGGTGATCGCTAAGCGCGAGTTCACCGAGACCGATGACGCAATCGAGGTTAACGATATCGCTGCGCACGGTTCCGGTCAGGGTAGTGGGTGGAACGTGGTAACCGCCGGTCCAGCACCAGGCCGACAGGCCCTCTTCCCGCAATGCCCGGGTCCGTGCGAGAAGGCTTGCGGTAGAGCGGGTCTGATCATCGGTACCCAGCAAGCCAACGACCGTGGTCACGCCAAAGCGTGTGAACCGGGTTAGCGGTACCGGTGGCGCCTGGGTCGAAAAACCATCTTCTCCACCGCCTCCGGTAACGTGGACATGGCAGTCAATCAGGCCGGGGCCGACCGCCGCACCTTCCATGTCCAGGGTGCAATCCAGCCAGGATCCATCGATTCCGGCATCTCCACGGCCAACCCGGATAATTTTTCCACCGCCCAGCAGGAGGTAACCAATCCCGATCGGCTCGGGTGCATAAATGTCCGCATTTTTAATCAGGGTCAGCATGTTGGTTTTCTCACCGGCCTGGTAGCGTGACGGGGTGCGCCATTTTAAAGGTATAATTACCGGCTTACCATCCGTTATTGGAACCCTCATGAGTCTGCAGCTTGTGCCCCCGGGAAAAGACGTCCCGAACAACGTCAACGTGATCATCGAAATTCCGATGCACAGCCCTGCCGTGAAATACGAAGTCGATAAGGAATCGGGCGCCCTTTTTCTCGACCGCATGCTGAAAACCGCCATGCACTACCCGTGCAACTATGGCTACATCCCGCACACTCTGTGTGGTGACGGCGACCCCACCGATGTCATGGTCGTGATGCCGGTTCCGATCAATTCCGGCGCCGTCGTGCGATGCCGCCCGGTCGGCCTGTTGCGAATGGAAGACGAGTCAGGCGAAGACGCAAAGATCCTCGCCGTCCCGATCACAGAAGTCACCGGCCTGTATAAAGATGTGAAATGCCTGGAGGACGTCGATGAGCTGTTGCGCCTGCAGATTACTCATTTTTTCGATCATTACAAGGACCTGGAGACCGGCAAATGGGTAAAGATCAAGGGCTGGGAAGACGCTGAAGCTGCGCGCCAGGAAATTCTCGACTCGGTAGATCGTTACAACGCATTACCCAACAAACCTGATTATTGGTAGCTGCCGGTCTGGTCTTGGATTTTCCGATCGGAAGCCCGGCCTTTCAACCCCAGAATTGATGCTCGGCGCGCCAGATACGCCAGTGGGGTGAATCCAGTGACAGGTGACGGTTCAGAAATTCGGCGTACCTGTCGAGGAATTCCTCTTCGTTTTCCGCTTTGAACGGGCCTTCCAGCTCCAGTTTTTTTCTGGCCGATCCGTCCGCGGCCAGTGTCATGGCGTACAGAACATACTCCTTTTGACGGGCTGCCAGCATGGCCGGAAAACCCGCATTGAACCTGGCCTCAGACCCCAGCACGTGCTTGTTGATGGCCGGCCGTCCTTCCATCGGGGGCGCATCCATCAGGACGCAGATACTCCCGGGCTCTTCCAGCATGCCTTGCAGCACCTTGCCGGCGCCCCCTACAGGGACCGCCCGGTCTCCCAGCGTGCGCACGAGATAGCGGGTTGCCAGGCTGCAGAAGAGGTAATAGAAAGGCCGTGAACGTCTCAGTTCAGGCTCCGGCGGACGAAAAGGAAACGCCGGTCCCAGGCCTGAAACCGAAAGCTGTTTCAGAATGGATATCGCCGGTCCCCAGTGCATCCCTACCATGACCCGGTCTCTGGTCATTTCGAGATTTTGCGGACAGTCAATCTCGCTCATGACCGACCGGCTACGACCGAACAGCAACATGTAAAGGTCGCGCACATCCAGGAGCTCAACCTGTTTCCAACGTTTTTTCCATTCATTCTGATCCGGGATGTCCAGGTGTTTCCGCGCACCGTTGAATGCCAGTTCTGCATCCGCAGACAGTAGCCACGCCCAGGCGGAAACCCGCTTCAGAACCCGCCTGGAAAATGAAGCGGTGGTCAACAGGGCGAATACCGGGATCAATACATAGGCAAACAGGTCGGTCACCTGCCGCGAAACCGAACCGGAGGAATTCATACCTTCCGCCCCGGCCGCGCGGAAGGATCGCTATTTCGTGTTCCCTGGAGACGCACCCAGCCATCCAGTGTTTTCAGGGTCACCGCTTCCAGATTACTGGCATAGGCTGCCAGCACCTGTTCCGCCTGGTCTTCAAGTATGCCCGACAGGACCAGTGAGCCTCCGGGGCGAAGCGATTGAAGCAATATGGGTGCAAGGGCTATCAAAGGGGCTGCAAGAATGTTGGCCAATACCATGTCTGCGCCGGTCACAGAATATTTCGCCGGGTAAAGGCATTGAATAACGTCTGCAACACCATTTCGCCTGGCGTTTTCCAGCGTAGCCTCCAGCGCCTGGGGATCATTGTCGACGCAAATGACATTTTCCGCTCCCTTCAAAGCAGCGGCAATTCCCAGTATTCCGGAACCGCAGCCGTAGTCGACCACGCAACCGCCGCCGATGTCCTGACCATCGAGCCATTCGAGGCACAGGGCTGTCGTCGGGTGGGTTCCGGTACCAAAGGCCAGGCCTGGGTCCAGGCGAATCTCGATATTGTCCGGATCGAAGGGGATTTGCATGCCGCCTGGCACAATCCACAGGCGATTTCCGAATTTCATCGGCGCGAAACGCTCCATCCATGCGCGCTCCCAGTCCTGGTCGTCCACTTCCCGCCACCGGATCCGGTCCGGACGGTCAGCGCCGGGGACAGCTTGAAGCGATTCAACGATGCGCTCGCGCTCAACGCCCGTGTCGAACAGGCCGCGCACTTTCACAGTGGGCCACAACGGTGTCATGCCGGGGCCCGGTTCCAGCACCGGGTTATCCGCATCATCCTGCAATGTAATGGCCAGCGCGCCAAGCTGCTCCAGCGCCAGTTCAGCCAGGTCGGTGGATTCTCTCGCCACGCTGATACTGATCTCAATCCAGGACATTTGGAAAAGTTTAGCCGTTACGCTCTTCGATGCGTTTTTCCAGGTAGTGGATGTTGAAGCCGCCACGCAGAAAGCCCCGATCCACCAGGAACCACTTGTGTAACGGCACATTGGTCTTGATTCCGTTCAGCACCATTTCATCCAGCGCAACCCGCATCCGGGCAATGGCCATTTCGCGGTTTTCGCCGTGCGCAATGATCTTGCCGATCATCGAGTCGTAGTTGGGAGGAACCCGGTAACCGTCATATATGTGGGATTCGGTGCGGATGCCGGGACCACCCGGTGCATGGAAGCCTTCGACCATTCCGGGGCAAGGCATAAAGGTCACAGGATCCTCGGCGTTGATCCGGCATTCAACCGCGTGGCCACGAATCTGTATATCCTCCTGCCGGTGAGACAGGCGGTCTCCTGCCGCCACCAGGATCTGCTCGCGGACCAGGTCGACACCGGTAATGCGTTCCGTTACCGGGTGTTCAACCTGGATTCGGGTGTTCATTTCGATGAAATAAAAATGGCCGCCCTGGTACAAAAATTCGAAAGTTCCTACGCCACGGTAGCCAATCCGCTTACACGCCTCGACACAGGCCATGCCGATTTCATTACGCTGTTCCGGTGTAATTCCGGGTGCCGGCGCCTCTTCGATCACTTTTTGGTGCCGCCGCTGACTGGAACAATCGCGTTCGCCCAGGTGAATGGCATTACCGTGTTGATCCGCCAAAACCTGTATCTCAATGTGCCGGGGGTTTTCGAGGAATTTCTCCAGGTAAACCGTGTCATCTCCGAAAGCGCTTTTCGCCTCCTGCCGGGTAAGTTGCAGTGCGTTCTGCAGGTGCGCCTCGGTGTTTACCACGCGCATACCACGCCCGCCACCGCCGGCGGATGCCTTGATGATGACCGGATATCCGATCTCGCGCGCAATTCTTTTAGACTCCTGCGGGTCATCAGACAGGGGCCCGTCAGAACCGGGCACGCAGGGCACACCCGCCTCCTTCATCGCCTTGATGGCTGAAACCTTGTCACCCATCAACCGGATGGTTTCCGGCCGTGGACCAATGAATATGAAGCCACTTTGTTCAACCCGCTCGGCAAAATCAGCGTTCTCAGCAAGGAACCCATAGCCGGGATGGATCGCAACCGCGTCTGTGACTTCGGTGGCCGCGATGATTGCCGGAATGTTGAGATAGCTTTCCGAAGCCGGCGCAGGCCCGATACATACCGACTCGTCTGCCATGGCGACGTGTTTCAGGTTGCGATCGACCGTTGAATGCAGCGCTACCGTCTTGATCCCCATGGCATGGCAGGCGCGAAGAATTCGCAGCGCAATTTCACCCCGGTTCGCAATAACGATTTTTTCCAGAACGGCCATTCCTTTGATTACCGGATCACGAATAAAGGCTGATCGAATTCAACCGGCTGACCGTTTTCAGCCAGGATGGCGACCACGGTACCGGATACGTCTGCCTCGATCTGGTTGAACATTTTCATGGCCTCGATGATGCACATGGTTTCGCCCTCGGTGACTTTCTGACCCAGCGACACGAAAGGTCCGGCTTCCGGGCTGGGCGACGCATAAAAGGTTCCGACCATGGGAGAGCGAACCTGCTGGCCTTCCGGAATGACCGCCTCTTCCGGGGCCGCCATTACAGTAGCCGCCGGCACAGCCGCGCCAGCCAGGGGTCCGGTTGCGATCTGCACAGCGGCGGGAGGGCCATGGTGCATCATGGGCTGGTTGACGATGCCCCGGCTGAGGCGGACAGATTCCTCCCCTTCAACAATTTCCATTTCAATGAGACTGGACTCTTCCAGCAATTCAATGAGTTTCTTTACCTTTCTGATATCCACTCGTTCCGCTCCTGCCGGGGCGCCATCCCGGCATCTGGTTTTTATAGTTCGACTAGATTGATGATGGCTTGCGTGGCAAGCATGTAGCTTTCGCCATGAAACCCGCTGATTACGCCTATGGCGATGTCTGAGAAATAGGAAATCTGCCTGAACGGTTCACGGGAAGCCACCGCGGACAGGTGAACTTCAACGAAAGGAATGCGAACCGCGAGCAGCGCGTCCCTGAGCGCCACGCTGGTATGGGTATAGCCGGCAGGGTTGAAGATAATGTAGTCAACCTCGTCGACCGCTGCTTTGTGGATAGCCTCCACCAGCACGCCTTCGCTGTTTTCCTGGACATGCTGCAACTCATGGCCACAGGCGCCCGCGAACCGGGTCACTTCTTCCATGATCTCTTCAAGGGTGCGATACCCGTATTGATCGGGCTCTCTGCTGCCAAGAAGATTGAGGTTGGGGCCGTTCAGAACCAGTATGCGCGCCATCGGAGTATCCCTCGTTAAGGGACGCAAATTTTGCACGAATTTGCGCAATTTGTCCACAGGATCGACACAAATGACAGCAATTTAGGTGAATTTTGCCTTGTTTCGAAGAGAGTAGCCGAGGCTATCAGCGACGATGAACCAGTTGAAGTTGTTCTTCAAGCTCCTCGCGGGAAAGGGCGCCGAGATGGGTCCAGCGAATGATGCCCGCAGCATCAATCAGCACACTGAAGGGAAGCATGCCGGTGGTGTTTCCGAATTGCCGCCCGGCCAGCACAACATCCGTCTTGCCAACCAGAACGCGGTAGCTAATCCCCAGCCCGTCCGCAAATTCACCGGCGCGCTGCGCATCATCAAGGGCAATTCCGACAATTTTCACGCCTTCGTTTGCAAATTCCTGTTGCAGCATCGACAGCATTGGCATTTCCTCCACGCAGGGTGCGCACCAGCTTGCCCAAAAATTGGCCAGCCAGACGTGACCATCGAAATCACTGGCTGAAACGGGCTCACCGTTGCTGTCGTGCAGGTTGAAATCCGGGCGTCGCTGACCCACCAGGTCTTTGACTACAGGTCCGGTTGTGATATCCGCCGGGGGCAGGGCTGGCCGGTTCACGGGATTCGTTACCATCGCAAAATAATATCCGCCGGAGGCCGCCATCAAGGCCACAACGGCCATGATCAGGAAGTTCTTTCTCACTGCGCGGCGAGCACCTGTTGCAGATGACTGGAGAATTCTTCAGGGTCGAAATAACCCACCAGGCGATAAGCCTTCATCTCCACCCCGTCCCGGTTAAAGAACAGGATCGCGGGCGGGCCGATGATATCAAATGCTCTCATCAGGTCCTGGTCCACGGCATCATTGGCCGTGACGTCCGTCTGGAGCAACTGGAACCGGTCGAGCAATGCCTGAACTCCGGGATCCGGAAACGTATTGCGCTCCATGCGCTTACATTCCACGCACCAGTCGGCGTAGAAATCCAGCATGGTTTGTGTACCCATTGCACCGGCCTGTGAAACCGATAGCTCCAGGTCTTCCACGGATTTGACTCGATGGAACGTGGCGTGTTCCGCCATCGGCGCTCCGGCCATACCGGCTTTAAACCCCGCCAATGGCCGCAGCCAGTAATCTCCACCCGCGGCGGCGCCGATGAATTCAAGGATGCCCAGCACCAGCAGGACAACGCCGAGTGACTTCCACAGGCGTTTCCAACCCGGCGCTCCGGTTTCGATGCGCTCAAGCGCACCCAGGTAAATGCCGCAGGTGATGGCGAGTGCGCCCCACAACAGCATGATCAGCGTGCCGGACACTATCCGCTCGAGCATCCAGATGGCGATGGCCAGCAGGCCGACACCGAATACGGCCTTGACCGCGTTCATCCAGGCCCCGGCCCTGGGCACCAGTTTTCCTGCCGAAACACCAAAAACAAGCAGCGGCAGGCCCATACCCATGGAAAGCGAAAACAGGGCCGCCCCACCGAGAACGGCGTCGCCGGAGGAACCGATCACAATCAGTGCGGCCATCAAGGGCGGCGCCACGCAGGGTCCCACGATCAGGGCGGAAAGAAATCCCATCACGGCAACGCCCCAGAGTTGTCCGCCCTGCTGCTGGTTGCTGGCTTCCGCCAATCGGGTCTGTAGCCGGCTGGGAAGTTGAAGCTCATAGAAACCAAACATCGAGAGGGCCAGCAGTATGAATATCAATACGAACGCGCTGATGATCCAGGGATTCTGGAACAGCGCCTGCAGGTTCTGCCCAAACAGGCCGGCCAGCACGCCCGCCACGGTATACGTTACCGCCATGGCCAGGACGTAGACCAGCGAAAGCCAGAATGCCCGCATCGTGGTGAGGCGGTCTCCCTGTCCCACGATAATCCCGGACAGGATGGGCACCATCGGGAAGACACAGGGCGTGAACGCCAGCAATAACCCGGCCAGGAAAAAAGCAAACAGGGCCTGCACGGGCTTACGGGTCAGCAGCGTGGCCAGCTTGTCCTGCTCGCTGACCGGAGCACTGTCGACGGGCCCGGGTTTATCGGCCACTGTTTTGGACGCAACCGGCTGACCGACAGCCATCCTCGCGGCAGGCATCTGGAATACGGTAGTGCGTGACATCGGGGGATAGCAGATATCCCCGTCCCGGCAGCCCTGGAAATCGGCCTCCAGCTCGATATCCCGGGCCTCCCCGGCCGGGCGGTTAAACCGCACAGGCACTTCGATCTGGCCGACATAGACCTCGACAGGACCGAATTCCGGGTCATCCTTGACCACGCCTTCCGGCAGGTCGATGCCGCGGATGACAAAGCCGGAATCCCCGGCCACCCGGAAGGCAAACTTGTCCCGGTAAAGGTAGTACCCCGGTTGAGCCGTGAAACGAACCAGTGCGGTATCTTCGCTGTAGCCTATGGATTCATATACAAAAGCATCAATCGGCTCCAGCGCCTGTTGATCATCCCCCGCCAGCAAAGGATCATTCTGACCAGGTCCGGACAAAAGACCGTGCGAAATTCCAGCTGCGGGCTCAGCCGCCAGAGACTCGCCGGGCAGGCTCACTACCAGCAGTTGCTCGTTCGGCGGGTAACACAATACGTTTTCGAGGCAGCCCTGGGACCGCACTTTCAGTTGCACGGCCCTGGTGCCGGAAGCCACCGAAACCAGCGGCAGGGTAACGGTTAATTCACCATGGTATTTCTCGACGTTTTCGCCCAGCAACTCATCGAAACTGATTTCACCGCGCGGGACCTCCGGCTGCCCGGCGACCACCCCATCCGTGGCGGAAGTAAATCGAAGGAACTTATTATTGTAAAGGTAGTAGTTGTCTGCAATTTCCCAGTGAATTTCCAGGCGATCCCGGGCCGTCGCATTGCCGGAAATGACAAAAACGTCTTCAAAATTCCGGACCTCGTCAAATTCGATCGCCTGCGCCTGCGGTATTGCCAACAATCCAAGAAGAGTGGCTACCCAAAAAATTGGTATTTTTTTCATTGATTCGATTCGCCAGCCAATTACCACACCTGATTTACATAGACCTGCCCGATGCAAGTATGTTCAACCGGCAAATCTTACCGGAAAGGGCAAGAGTAACGGTAACGCAGGAGCGAATTCATTCGCCAAACATCTCCGAACACGGTGAGGGGCCGGGTACCTGTTGCCAGGGCATTCCACCTCCGGCTGGCGTGCGAAGTCCATTCGCGAATGAATTCGCTCCTACGGGGTTTGTGCCTCAGATCATGGCAGGCAGCCTGCACGGAAGTTAGTCTGAAAGCTGGGTTATTGGCAGCGCCATTGGCAGGAGACCATAGCCATGCAAGGCCCGGTCCACGAGCAACGACTGGTCGAGCTGGATGTCAGCCAGCCCGTTTGGGAACGGTTTTTCTGGGTGGCGCCGCTGGTGCTGGTGGGAACCCGTGAAGCCGGTGGCAACTATGACCTTGCACCCAAGCACATGGCCATGCCCATGGGCTGGGAAAATTATTTCGGTTTTGTTTGCACACCCAGGCACAATACCTATTCAAACATCCGGCGCACCGGCGTGTTCACCATTTCCTATCCAAGGCCGGACCAACTTGTCCTGACCAGCCTCGCCGCGTCACCCCGTTGTGGCGCGGACGACAAGCCTGCACTTTCGGTTTTACCAGTCTTTCCGGCAAAAAAGGTCGATGGCGTGCTCGTTGAAGGCGGATACATGTACCTCGAATGTGAGCTGGACCGGATCATCGACGATTTTGGCCTCAACAGCCTGATTATCGGCCGGGTCGTCGCCGCCCGGGTGGCCGAAGATTCGGCACGTATTCACGACGGGAGTGACCAGGCCCTGATTCATAACGCCCCGTTGCTGGCCTACATTCACCCGGGGCGGTTCGCAACCATCGACAGCAGCTTCACTTTTCCCTTCCCGGCCGGAATGAAAAAATAAGCTCGGGACGCAGCAGGAGACCAATCCGGGAACCCAGGATGAAAAGCAACTCCACGCCGCCCGCCAGGGACGTTCTGAATTACCTGCACAGCAAGCGGGAAGACCTGGTGCGCCTGTTGCGCAGAATGACTGAGGCCGAATCACCGTCTGATCTGCCCGGCGCCCAGTTCGAAATACGCGAGATCATTGCCGGCGAGTTTGCGCGACTGAATTTTCATGTCCATCGCATTCCCGGGCATTCCAGCGGCGGAATGCTGCACGCCCGCCCGGCTGGACGCCGGCCCGGCCAGCCTTCCCAATTGATGCTGGGACATTACGACACGGTATGGCCGCTGGGCACATTGGACGAGATGCCGTTCGAACACGAGGGTGACATCGTCCGCGGGCCGGGTGTCTACGACATGAAGGGGGGGATCGCCCAGGCATTGCTGGCCAATGAGTCCCTGCAACATTTCAGGGTGGAGCCGGAGGTCACTCCGCACGTTTTCCTGAACTCGGACGAGGAAATCGGTAGCCGCGAAAGCCGGCGTTATATTGATTCGCTCGCGCCGCACATGGAGCGGGTTTTTGTACTGGAGCCCTCGCTCGGCCCCGCGGGCCGCCTGAAAACAGCACGCAAGGGCATTGGACGTTTCACCATCATGGTCACCGGCGAGGCTGCCCACGCCGGACTCGACCCGGGTGCCGGCGCCAGCGCGATCCTGGAACTGTCACACGTGATCCAGTCACTGTTCGCGCTCAATGACCTCGACAAAGGGGTAACGGTAAATGTAGGCACGATTGACGGCGGCCTGAGGCCCAACGTGGTTGCACCAAAAAGCCAGGCAGTGGTTGATGTCCGGGTGGCGGGCCAGGCCGATGCCGAACGGGTTGAAGCGGCTATCCGGGGCCTCACACCCGCAACCCGGGGCACCTCCCTGAAAATCGAGGGGGGTTTTGGCCGCCCCGCGATGGAAAGGACGCCGGCCAACCGGCAACTCTGGCACATGGCTTGCAGGCTGGGTGATGAACTGGGCCTGCAACTGGAAGAAGGGCTTGCGGGCGGTGGTTCGGATGGCAATTTCACCAGCCTGTATACCGCCACGCTGGATGGACTGGGCGCCGTTGGAGACGGGGCCCATGCGCGTCATGAACATTTATGCCTGGAAAGGACCATCGAGCATGCGGCGCTGTTGGCGCTTCTGTTGATGGCCCCGCCGATTGCTGAGTGGAACGTGCCGTCATGAGTGCGCATTACTTCTATACCTCAGTCACCCGGAACTCCGATCTCTGGGTTCACCCGTTCAAAACGGTGAAACTGGACCGCAACGAGTGGGACACCGGAGACTTTGTCGTTGGACGCGCCACGGGCAAGCGCAACCGTTTGTGGGAGTGCGAAACGAAATCGGGACGCATGGCCGATATGGTCCGCGGCGATTTGCTCATCGGCGCGCTGGGCAAGAGGGCTGCCACGCTGGAAGGCGTTGGCGACTGGAAAGAGGTTGGCGCTGACCGGGAACTGGAAGCGCTGACCAGCGCCGGCCTGTTGGGCAAGGCCACTTCGATATCACCCATGCTCCCCGATCTGATGCGCTTCGAGTACCTGGGCCATGCGACCCGCGAAGGCAAAAAACTGGGCATGATGGATTTTGTGCAGCCTGCTGCGCCCCGGAAACTCGATATTCCGGTCATCCTGATCATCGGCACGTCCATGTCGGCCGGCAAGACCAGTTCAGGACAAGTCATTGTCCGCGCATTGAGCTACCTGGGGCTGAACGTTGTTGCAGCCAAGCTCACCGGCGCCGCGCGCTACCGGGACATCCTTACATTCCGGGATGCCGGGGCCGTTAACGTATTTGATTTCGTCGACGCCGGCCTGCCTTCGACGGTCTGCCCCGAGCCCGCCTTCAGGGATGCCCTGGAACTGAT
>BS_KBA_SWE02_21mDRAFT_10000799_pt1 | contig 11912 bp, 5 predicted proteins | sample BalSeasSWE02_21m_FD_9196 | JGI IMG/M metagenome (IMG submission 9196)
GGAGAATTTCGCTGCACAACATCAGCTCTCCTCCCGAAAACCGGTGATCGGCATGGCTGCACGCTTTGCGGCTGAAAAAGGGGTCGAGGTCTTACTGGATGCCTTACCGAGAATTTTGGAGAGATTCCCGAATGCCCAGGTCTTATTTGCCGGGCAGTATCAGGATGTGATGGGCGAACAGGTCTATGCAGATCGCCTGATGCCGCGCATTCGTGAATATCAGCAAGGAGGGCATTGGAAGTTTTTAGGCGTACTAAATCCGGAACAGATGGCTGCCTTTTATCCCAACCTGGATGCGCTTGTGGTTCCCTCCCTTAATTCCACTGAGGCTTTTGGACTGGTGCAAATTGAGGCAATGCTGAACAATGTGCCATGTGTTGCATCTGCGTTACCGGGAGTGCGCCAACCCATCAGGATGCACTCGATGGGAGAAGTGGCTGATATTGGCAGTGCGAATGAATTGGCAGATGGCTTGCTTAAGGTGCTATCGGAACCTGGGAAATACCGCTGTGATATAAAAGGATTATCTGAAATATATGACCCTGATTCAGTGGCGGTCAAATACGAAGAATTATTTGAAAAATTAAAGCAGCACCGCTAATTGAAAATTCAATCCAAGGANNCTTTGGANTTCANAAAATATCGTGCTGAAGTTATTGGAAAATTATTGCTGTGTCAATTTTAAAAAAGGATTTCTTATATCTCCACTTGCGTGACCTGCCTTACTTCCGGGCGCTTGTAAGGGCTGTGGAGGCTTCATACTATCAGGATTTAGACCTTCAGTCTCCCATCCTGGATGTCGGCTGTGGGGATGGGCACTTTGCCAGCCTGGTTTTTGAGCAGAAAATTGATGTTGGATTGGACCCCTGGCATAATCCCATCCACGAAGCCGGAAAACGAGATTGTTACCGGCTGCTGGTTGAAGCGGATGGCGGTGACAGTCCTTTTCCAAATGATGTATTTGGCAGCGCTTTCAGCAACTCCGTTCTTGAACATATTCCTCATATTGATGCAGTCTTGCAAGAAACTGCACGCGTTGTCAAGCCGGGAGCATTATTCGCATTTTGTGTTCCAAACCCCCGCTATTTTTCCTCGCTGGCATTGACCCATTTATTGGGATCGAGATATGAAACCTGGTTTCGGAAAATTTCCCGTGTTGAGCATGCCGATGACCCGGATGTCTGGAAGGTCCGCCTGGAGGCAGCTGGCTTCGAGTTGGAGCGTTATTGGCATTATTTTCCACCGTCAGCCATGCGCGTGTTAGAATGGGGCCATTATTTTGGCCTGCCTTCACTGGTAGCTCATTTCTTAACTGGCAAGTGGATCCTGGTTCCAAACCGGTTGAATTTATTCCTGACAGAAAGATTTGTGCGCAGATATGCCTCATCAGATGCTGTCGATAATGGAACCTTCACTTTTTATCTGGCTCGCAAACCCATAACGAATGAAAAACACCCGATTGGTTGACCATGCCTTTTGATGATAAATATTTCTCCACCCATACCTATGCCGGCATCTCATTTGGTAAATACAGCCAATATTGGTGGTCCAATCGTTTTTTTGCCCGGCTGGCACGCCGCTATGGAAAACAAGGAACCCTGCTTCTCGAAATAGGCAGCGGCCTGGGGCACCTGGTTGGACAGCTCAGCGATCAATTTGTGACTATTGGGTTGGATGTAAATCACTGGGCACTGGTGCAATCTCAGGTTGTTGCAGAATCAACCTTTTTGCAGGTAGGAAGTGCAATTGATCTCCCTTATGCGGATGGTAGTTTTGACCTGGTGATCATTAAACATGTTGTTGAACATTTGGATCAACCCGAAAAATGTATTCAAGAGTTGGGTCGGATCATGGCTCCAGGGGGTGTTTTAATACTTGCCACCCCCAACCTTGATTCCCTGTTGAAACCTTTAAAAGGGGACTCATGGATCGGCTACCAGGACCCCACCCATATTGCATTGAAACCCCCGAAGGAATGGCTTGAATTATTGAGATCGGTGAATTTCAAGATCGAGCGAGTCTTTGCGGATGGGTTTTGGGACGTTCCTTACATTCGTGCGATACCAAATATCATTCAGAAACTTTTTTTTGGTTCTCTTGGCGGATTTCAGGCTATCAGTGGCTTGGTCTGCTTGCCCTACCGTTGGGGAGAGAGTATCATTGTTATTGCCCGACGAGAATAGATACTCTCAATATTATCGGACCTATTTAATCAGTTTTCAGTAGATCAAGGATATTTAGTAAACCAATCATGGAAGAGCCAAGCGTTCTGGATTACGTTAAATCAAAGCTCAGATTTTGGAAGGCGGATAAAATGGAATTGCCGCCTTCCGATGAATACCTGGCTGAACCCGAACTTGAGCCCGAGCCCGTTCTTCAGAGAGGCAGTATCCCCTGGAGATCCTTTCTGGCTGTTTTGCTGGCATTGGCAGGGCAGAGAACCTTTGAACCTCCAAATCAGAACTGGATGGTGGGGATTGGTTTTTACCTGCTGAGCGCTGCATTTCTGATATGGGCTGCGATGCGCTCAGAATGGGGACTCGCACCTATTCGGGCTGCTGAAGCGCACATAGACCCATTGAGCGTGCAAATGACTGCCTTGCTTCCGGCCGGCATTTTAGCACTGGCAGCCTTTGCATTGTTTGGTGGTAACTTATTCAACGCTTTGAACCTGACATTATGGATACTGGCCATCGTTTTTCTGCTGTGGGCTTTCTGGCTGCAGGGATCAAATGGGGGAGAGATTTGGATACGATTAAAGAATTTTATTAAGCGTGATCCGTGGAAAATTAAGATCTCACGCTGGGATGTGCTGGTTCTACTGGCAATAATACTGGTTGTTTTCTTCCGAACTTACCAACTTAACGGGATACCGGCAGAACCCTTTAGTGACCATGCCGAAAAGATATTGGATGTATTTGATGTCAGTACGGGTCAATTCCATATTTTCTTTCCGCGAAACACCGGCCGCGAAGGGCTCCAAATGTACCTCACTGCAGCCGTGGCAGCATTATTTGGTACCGGGCTGTCATTCTTAAGCCTGAAAATAGGAACAGTTCTGTGTGGGCTTGCCACTCTGCCGTACATGTATCTATTGGGCAAGGAAATTGGGGACCGCAAGGTGGGATTGATCGCATTGGTGATCACCGGGATCGCTTATTGGCCGAATGTCATCAGTCGGGTGGGCTTACGCTTCCCGTTATATCCCCTTTTTGTAGCCCCGGTCTTGTACTACCTGATAAGGGGTTTGCGGCGTTCCTGGCGAAATGATTTTATCCTGGCAGGTTTGTTCCTCGGTCTGGGTTTGCATGGCTACAGCCCTTACCGTATCATGCCGATCCTGGTTGTTTTTGCCATCTTTTTATATCTTTTACATCGCCAATCGCTTGGCAATCGGAAGCAGGTCTGGGTTTGGCTGGGGCTGGGGTCGATCACTGCTCTATTTGTTTTTCTGCCTCTTTTACGATACTGGCTGCAGAACCCGGAGGCTTTCGGGTATCGGGCATTTTCACGATTGGGGGGGGTGGAGCAGACACTTCCGGGAGTATGGTGGCAGATCCTTTTATCCAACACCTGGAATGCATTGAGGATGTTAAATTGGTCGGATGGAGAGATCTGGGTTCATTCCGTACCTTACCGCCCGGCTTTGGACCTGGTTTCTGCGGCATTTTTCGTTCTGGGATTGATCTTGATATTCATCCGCTATTTGCGAGAGCGCAACTGGCTGGATCTATTTCTGATCTTGTCCATCCCATTTTTGATGCTGCCTTCGATCCTCTCGCTGGCTTTCCCGGCAGAAAATCCGGCGTTAAATCGAACTGCAGGCGCATACATACCTGTTTTCCTGATCATCGCTTTGGCCATTGATGGATTGCTGAAGGGAATTAGATCCGTAATGACTCGAAACAGCGGAAAATTTCTGACCTGGATCGTGGCTGGATTCCTTTTGTTATTATCCGTTTCACAAAATTATGATCTTGTTTTCAATCAATATAATCAGCAATTTCGCATGGGTTCATGGAACTCATCCGAGATGGGTCAGGTGATTAAGCAATTTGAGCAGACGTATGGATCTACCGATAACATCTGGATCATTCCTTACCCGTACTGGGTGGATACGCGCCTGCCTGGAGTCTGGGCCGGGATTCCGAATCGAGATTTCGCTGTCTGGCCTGAATACCTGCCGGAAACTATATCGGTTCCGGGCGTGAAATTATTCATTTACAATGTAGAAGATACACAGGATGCGGACCTGCTGCAAAGCTATTATCCACAGGGTACTATCAGCCGGTATGCATCCAAAACACTCAACCATGATTTTATGATCTTCTTTGTTCCTGCTCAATAACCGTAAGATGGGTAAATAGATTTACGATCAGAAAATCGATTGATTTTGGGATGATAAATAATTTATGGATGTAGATTTGGTGGAATTGAAGCGCAAGAATAAATGGAACCGGGTTTATGATCTGTTATTCCTGGTTGTACTCATAGGGGCGGCCTTCTTGCGTCTGCAAGGCAGCGATTGGGGTGAGCTTCAACATCAGCACCCGGATGAGGGTTTTCTAACATCTGTGACTTATGATATTGGGCTGGTCGGCGCAGAGTCAGACCCTTTTCCCCTGCCTACAACGCTGACCGCTCCCTGGCGGGTTAACTTTGCGAGGGAATTCCCGGATTGCACACAATGGGGTGGCTATTTTGATACATCCTGTTCTCCATTGAACCCGCATAATCGCGGTCATGCTTTCTTTGCATATGGAACCCTGCCTGTCTTCATGACGCGCTACCTGGCAGTTTGGACCGGTCAGATGGGGAATTTAAAACTTTTCGGAAGGCAGCTATCCGCCCTGATGGATCTGTTGACGATCGCCATACTGTATTTGATCGCATCACGACTATATGGCAAGCGTGTGGCGCTTCTGGCGGCAGTGTTTTCCTCGCTGGCAGTAATGCAGATCCAGCAGTCCCATTTTTATACCAGTGATCTATTCACCAACTTCTTTATCTTTCTGGCGATATATTTTGCCGTTGAAATTGTCACCGGTAAGCGGACCAAATTTCCATCGAATTTAATTGACCCGCCAGAACCACAAAATACCAGTCTTGTGGGTATGATCAAAAGATTGGTGCAGGAGCGTGATTTCTTCCTGAGTGCGCTGTTTGGTCTGGCATTTGGCATGGCGGTGGCATCGAAATTGAATGCGGCACCACTGGCATTGCTCCTGCCGCTGGCATTCATTATCAAATATTCCAAACGTGAAGGCGAGTATACCCATCCGGATATATTTGGACAGGTGCTTCTATTCCTGGTCATCGGTGGATTGATGGCGGTCATATCTTTTCGGATATTTCAGCCCTATGCGTTTGACGGGCTAGGCTTGAATCCGCAATGGCTGGCGAATATCAGTGAACAACGCGCTCAGGCCAATGCCAATGCTGATCTGCCCTGGAATTTACAATGGGCACGCCGCTCTCACTTTTATTCCTTTGAAAACCTGACCAAGTGGGGATTGGGTTTGCCCCTCGGAATTTTAGCATGGGCAGGTTTTCTGTGGATGGGTTGGCGAAGTTTGCGGGGGGAATGGCGCAAACATACCCTGCTTTGGTCCTGGACGGCTGGTTACTTTATCTGGCAGTCCATGCAGTATAACCCCACCATGAGGTACGAACTTCCGATATATCCATTACTGGCTCTGATGGCAGCCTGGCTTTTGGTGTGGTTGTGGGACCAGGGTAAGGCCAAAGAACCAGGCAGGATAAAGGTATTTCCCCGACGTTTGGCACGCATAACCAGCCTGGTCATTGGACTGGGGGTTGTGGCTGCCACTGCACTCTGGGCGATCAGTTTTTCAGGTATTTATTTGCGCGATGAAACTCGTGTTGCAGCCTCAAAATGGATCTACCAGAATATACCTGGTCCGATCACACTTAATATCCAATTGATCGGGGATGAAACGGTTCGTCAACCCCTGCCTTTCCCACAGGGGAATGCCGTTCAATCCGGTGCTCCTTACGATACATTTTTTGTTGCCCAGACCGACGGCTTTTTAAATGAGATCCTTTTGCCGCACGTCACGGATTCTGCGGTCAGCGGGTTGCAGACATTGAATATGTTTATCTCAATGACACCTCAACCGGCTTCTCCCGAGCAATCCATTTCAGCAGCAATGCTAACAGCAGATTTCGGATCCGGCGACCCGACCCAGGGTGAAGCATATTCGTTAATATTGGATAAGCCGCTGCAATTAACCAATGGGGAGACATACTATCTCCATTTTGAGACGACAGGTGGAACCCTGCTTCTGGGGGGCTCGGCGGTAGTAAATGAGACTGATTATGATTACGGATTGCCATTTCGAATTGGCGGTTACGATGGCTTTGGGGGTCTCTATCGCGGAGATCTGAACCTGCAGGTATATTGGGATGACAATGCAGACAAATTAACCCGCTTCATCACCACCCTTAATACTGCTGATTACATATTTATCCCAACCAACCACCAATACGGACAGATCACGCGTTTGCCAGAACGGTATCCTCTCACGACTGCCTATTATCGGGCGTTGTTGGGTTGCCCGGAAGGGAAAGAAATAATCTGGTGCTATCGTACAGCCCAACCGGGAACATTTGATGGAAAACTTGGTTTTGACCTGGTGGCTGTATTTACATCTTATCCTTCACTTGGAAACTTTGTGATCAATGACCAGTCTGCGGAGGAAGCATTTACTTTCTATGATCACCCCAAAGTTATGATCTTCAAGAAGAGTGCCAATTATGACGCAGCCCAAATGGAAGCTCTCTTGTCTTCAGTTGATATCAGTAACGTTATCCATCTCACACCGGGGCAGGCGGACAATTATAAGAGTTTGATGCTGCCTTCAGACAGACTGGCTTCCCAACAGGCAGGTGGAACCTGGTCCGAGTTGTTTGACACACAGATATTCTATAATCGCTACCCGATCATCGGATTGGTTCTATGGTATCTAACCATCTTTTCCCTGGGCTGGCTGGCTTACCCGATCGTGCGTGCCGCTTTACCCGGTTTGAACGATCACGGTTATCCATTGGCGCGTACAGTTGGGCTGTTGTTATGGGCCTGGCTATCCTGGATGGCTGGCTCGCTGGGCTTAACTTACAGCCGTACCACGATCGCTTTAATGCTGCTTCTGGTAGCTGTAATAAGCATCGCACTGGCTTATCGTCAACGCAAGGAGCTGAAGGAAGAGATCCGCACAAAGTGGAGATACTTCCTGATGGTGGAAGGGGTTTTCCTTTTATTCTTCCTGCTGGATCTGGGCATCCGGCTGGGCAACCCTGACCTCTGGCATCCATACAAGGGCGGGGAACGCCCAATGGATTTCTCATATTTTAATGCAGTAATTAAGAGCACCAGTTTTCCACCCTATGACCCCTGGTATGCAGGTGGTTACATCAATTATTATTATTTTGGATATGTCTTGGTGGGCACACCGGTCAAGTTATTGGGAATCGTGCCAACCATAGCCTACAATTTCATCCTGCCAACTTTGTTTGCCATGCTGGCCGTCAATGCCTTTTCGGTCGGGTGGAACATTATGGAATCCGGTATCAAGCACGACAATGGGCACTTGAAACGGTTATTTAACCGCTTGCCGTTCATAGCCGGTTTTTCCTCGGCTGCAGCCATGCTCCTGCTTGGCAACCTGGGTATCATCCGGATGCTCTACCAGGGTTTTCAAAGGATGGTTGCGCCCGGTGGTGTGATCGATTCAAATAATATCTTCCAACGTTGGTGGTGGGCGATCCAGGGATTTGTCAAAACGCTCTCTGGCATCCCTCTGCCATTTATTACCGGGGATTGGTACTGGCTTCCCAGCCGGGTTATTCCTGCTCCGGGGGATGTGGAGCCGATCACTGAGTTCCCATTATTTACATTTCTATATAGTGACCTGCACGCCCATATGATCGTTTTACCATTAACCATCCTTGTAATTGCCTGGGCATTATCTGTGCTGCTATCGGGTGCCAGATGGAAGGGGAAATTGGAAACGGTGATCGGAATAGGTTTGGGCGCGCTTGTGATAGGATCGCTCAAGCCCACCAATACCTGGGATTATTATACCTACCTGGTATTAGGTATTCTTGCGATTGGTTATGGCACCTGGAGATCACCGCTCGTGCAAAACCGATTTCACAGTTTACCTCAGAAGGTTTGGCGTTCAATTCTCACAGTTTCAGCCATGCTTGCAGTAGTTATATTATCCATTGTTTTATTTCAACCGTTTTCAAAGTGGTTATCCCAGGCTTATGGCAGTGTGGATTATTGGAAATATGGCCATACATCCATCTGGTCTTATCTGACCCAGTGGGGAGTGTTCCTGTTCTTCATTGTCGCTTGGATGACCTGGGAAACCCGTCAATGGATGGCTGAAACACCCCTTTCAGCCCTACACAAGTTACGCCCTTACCGCACCCTGATAGAAATATTGGCGTTCTTGTTGATTGCCGCCACCCTGGGATTGCTGATCACAAAAGTTGCCATTGCCTGGCTGGTGCTGCCGTTGGGTGTTTGGGCTACGATTTTAATGCTGAAAAAAGATATGCCGGATGTGAAACGTGCCATCCTGTTCCTGGTGGGAACTGGTCTGGTGCTGACCCTGGTTGTGGAGATCGTCGTTCTACGCGGGGATATCGGCCGGATGAACACAGTTTTTAAATTCTACCTGCAGGCCTGGGTACTGTTTGGGTTGAGCGCTGCGGCAGCCTTTGGCTGGTTGTTAACCGAGATCCCCAAGTGGCGTTTCAATTGGCAATCAGCCTGGTATTTCTTTTCCACGAGTCTGGTTGTGTGTGCAAGTCTATTCCTGATATTGGGCGGCATGGATAAAATAAAGGATCGCTGGGTTCCCAATGCACCACACAGCTTGGATAGCATGACATTTATGAAATATGCCACCTATTCAGACTTTGGCGTTGATATGGACCTCAGTCAGGATTATCGTGCCATTCAATGGATGCAGCAAAATGTGATCGGCTCACCGGTTATTGTTGAAGCGAATGTGCCTGAATATCGTTGGGGGACCCGCTTTACAATTTATACAGGATTACCGGGGGTGGTGGGTTGGAATTGGCATCAGCGCCAGCAGAGGGTTTTGGCTTCAAATATCGTTTTTCAACGCGTGGATGAGATCACAGCATTTTATAAAACGCCGGACCCACTTCTGGCGGTAAATTTCTTAAAAAAATATGGTGTTCGCTATATTGTCGTGGGGCAATTGGAACGGGCAGCGTATCGGGATGAGGAAAACGTGGATGCCGGTCTTTTAAAATTTGATAAATACAATGGGACACTGTGGAAGGAAGTTTACCGGGAAGGGAAAACGGTCATCTATTCAGTCGTGGGTGGCTGAAAGGAATAATTAGGAAAATCCATGATAAATATTTACCATATCACTTCACGGAAAGCCTGGGAAGAGGCCAGTAAGAGTGGCAGCTATGAGGCTGATTCGCTTGCAATTGAGGGTTTTATCCATTGTTCAATGCTGGAACAGGTCTTGCGTGTAGCTAACTCTTTTTATCATGGTCAGAAAGACCTGGTGTTATTGGAGATCGATCCAGCCAACCTTCTCCCTGATGTGCGCTGGGAACCCGGCAGCGATAAACCGGATGAACTATTCCCACATATCTATGGTCCCATAAACCTGGATGCTGTCAGTAATGTTCTGGATCTCAAGGGAGATCCAGACGGCCATTTTATCCTGCCTTCAGTGTAGAATAAACATGATGGCATTCCTGTCCTGGTACGTGTCCATAAGTATACTAAGCTGGCTGACTTTTCCGCTGGTGTATGCCCTGTTTCCTGCGTTGGCGGATCGCGGATACAGCCTGGCTCGGGCTGCGGGTTTGCTGGTTTGGGGTTATCTCTTCTGGATGTTGACATCCCTGGGGATTGCACAGAATGACCTGGGAGGGCTGGTTCTGGCGGGTTTGCTTCTGACGGGTTTGAGTATTTGGGTGGCCAGGAACCGGTTGGAGGAGATGAGAAGTTGGATTAAACAAAATTTATCGATGATCATCACGGTCGAGGCAATTTTTTTGCTGGCTTTTGCAGTCCTGGCGATTATTCGTGCTGCCAACCCTGAAATAACGGGAACAGAAAAGCCAATGGAATTGGCTTTTATTAATTCCATTCTGCGCTCACCGACCTTTCCACCGCGTGACCCCTGGTTATCCGGTTATGGAATTTCTTATTATTATTTCGGTTATGTTATGACCTCCATGCTGGCCAGGTTATCCGGGGTGACAGGCAGCATTGCCTTCAACCTTATGCTGGCGCTGGTATTTGCCTTGAGCGCTACAGGGTCCTATGGCATCATATATAATCTGCTCGCAGCCATGCGAAAAAAGCAACCAGAGCTGCCTCAAAAAGCCATCACAGTTTTGCCTGTACTTGGCCCACTCTTCTTATTAATATCCAGCAACCTGGAAGGCTTTCTGGAAGTATTGCACCGCAAAGGCCTGTTCTGGACGTTCGCTGCTGATGGAACTGCAACCTCATCTTTTTGGAAGTGGCTGGATATCAAAGATTTGAGTCAGGCGCCCAGCCAACCTTTGGCGTGGCTTCCAGACCGGTACCTGTGGTGGTGGCGGGCTTCACGCGTAGTCAGTGATACCACACTTCAAAACGCATCGCAGGAATTGATCGATGAATTTCCGGTCTTCTCATACATTTTGGGAGACCTGCATCCGCACGTATTGGCGCTGCCTTTTGGATTGCTGGCGATCGGGGTGGGGTTGAACTTATTCCTGGGTGGGTGGCGCGGGCAGACCAGGATAGCTGGTATTCCTTTTCCCATCCAATGGCAGGGGTTGCTGGTTCCCATGGTGGTGTTGGGGGGGCTGGCATTTCTTAATACCTGGGACATCCTGATCGCAGCTGCACTGGTGTGCGGTGCTTTTCTATTGCATCGCATTGTGGAGGCAGGTTGGGGGTGGCGACGTATTGAAGAAACACTGGGTTATGCGTTGATCGTCGGGCTAGGCAGCTTGCTGCTGTATGTGCCGTTTTATATCGGATTCTCATCACAGGCGGGCGGCATTCTGCCCAACCTGGTAAATCCAACACGCGGTGCTCACCTCTGGGTAATGTTTGGTGGTTTGTTGGTGCCGATATTTGCCTACCTGGCTTACCTTGTTTTTGGTCAGAAATTAAAGACAAATTGGCGAATGGCATTCCTGACAGTTTGTGGCCTGACCCTTGCCTTGTGGAGCCTGTCCTGGCTGGGAAGCTGGTTGATAAACACGCTTCGACCGGATGATGCAGCTCTATTTTTCCAATTGCATGGAGTTTCGGACCTGGCGACATTGTTCCAACTTGCCGGTCAGCGTCGCTTGCTTTACATTGGCGGCCTGCTAACAATGGTTGCGCTGTTGGTCAGCGGGTTGGCCTTGTTGATCGGATCCCTGACCGGGTTCAAGAAAGATCCCGCTGAAGCAGTAGATGTTGAGGCGGCAGGAATTCTTGAGGCAAGGGTTCATATTGACCCGATCCCGTTCGTCCTGATGTTGGTTCTCTTCGGAGGGCTGCTGGTACTCGCACCGGATTTCGTATTTCTGCGTGACCAATTTGGCTGGCGTATCAATACGATCTTTAAATTCTATTACCAGGCCTGGATGCTGTGGAGTCTGGTTGCGGCTCTCGGAACAGCCGTGCTGCTCATGAAATTGCACAGAGTCTGGGATTGGGGGTTCCGGCTGGTTTTGTTCTTTACTTTGGTGATGGCATTAACATATACTGTTTTAGGCGTGATGACGAAAACGAATGATTTTAAACCAGTCTTTGGCTGGAGCCTGGATGGTGCCGCATATGTGGGGCGTAACGATCCGGATGAAGCTATGGCGGTTGAGTGGTTGAAGCAAGCCCAGGATGG
>BS_KBA_SWE02_21mDRAFT_10000800_pt1 | contig 11907 bp, 9 predicted proteins | sample BalSeasSWE02_21m_FD_9196 | JGI IMG/M metagenome (IMG submission 9196)
GCTCAAACAAGGCTCACCGGATCAGGAGAGCGTCCATCAAGAGGACCGGACAGCAGGCGTCGGCGCTTGGAACACGACCATTGCTGCCAGCCAGATAAAAGAGCGCGGAACCAGCCAGGCTGCCTGATCCTCTTGTACCATGGTGAAAGAGTCTGGGGACCCTGTGGGAAATCGCCTCTCGAATTGACGATGGCTTTGTACGCCACTGGCTCCCCAGAAATTCTTGTTGATTCATGGAGTTATGAGGAGTGTGTCGTACATTTTCCCCACAGATTCTGCTGAATAGCCTTTCTTTCAAGTATTCTCAGGAAAGAAATCAGTCGTCGCCTTGGTGGTCTGCGGTCATAACGATTGAGTGTTGATCACGGGGCGACGACTTGAAAGAGATTGCTGTAGTCGTCCGTCCATAAGATTTCTCTAGGAGTTGGCCAGGGCTGGATCCGGAAGTTGACGAAGGGGTCCCTGAGAAACGTCTGGTTGCTCGTGACCAGAATCCACTCACTATAGTTATTCCCTTTCTCCCGATCACTCATATCCTTAATCCACAGGGCCTGCTTGTCTAACTCCCTGGCCAGAGCCCGGACCACGGGACTGAGATCAAAGTGACGGTTCGTGATATGGAGGGCGAGGATTCCGTCGGGTTTCAGATGCTCCCAATACAAAGCGAACGCTTCCCTCGTCAGGAGGTGTACAGGAATGCCGTCGCCACTGAAGGCATCTACCGTTAAAATGTCGAACTGCTGTCGAACATTGCTCGCCAATTCTCGCTCAAGCGAAATTCGTCCGTCGCCAAGTACAACCTGCTGCAATCCCTTTGCGTCTTTGAGATAGGTGAAATACTCCCTGGCTATCCTGTCCACGTCTGGATTGATTTCATAAAACCGATAGGTATCGCCGGGCTTGGAGTACGCCGCAATCGTTCCTACCCCCAACCCGATGTTCCCGACGTACAGCCCCCCTTGCCGCGCCCCGTCCTCTAACTTATTCAAGCTTAGTCGCAAAGGATGCCGCCCTATGGCTAAGCTGATTCCACTGAACGGCCCGTAGTAGGCCGTCGGGTAACTCTGCATCCGTGGAATAAGGAATTGCCTGCCATGGCTGATGCGCCCATGATAGAGGAAACGGGTGGCGAACTCCGTCCCGCTATCCGTCTCATTGACTCGCAAGACACCATAGAAGTTTCGCGTGGTCAGAATGTTGTTTTCTTGCTGCTCCTGAATATGCAGCCCCAAGAAGCCTGCCAGTGCGGCAATTCCCCCAACCCAGAGAATGCTTCCTGACCACAACACAAGGGGTGATCGGTGCAGGTCCCTCGCCCGGTACAGGCAAAGCCCCAGGAGCACCATGGTGGCTACCAGCCCCAGGTGAAATTCCCAGTAACCTCTAAAGAGAACAGGTGCGACCAGATTAACAAACACACCGCCCAAGGCCCCGCCCAGCGCAACCATGAGGTAGAACGAGGTGAGATAACTAGCAGCAGGTTTCAGGCGAACCAGTTCACCATGGCACACCATGCAGCAAGCAAAGAGTGCCGCCGAATAGATGGCAATCTGGGCGTACACATTCAGCTCCATCTCCCCATAATCCTGGAGCAGCAGGTAGACCACTGCAGCAAGAGCTGTCAGGAGGACGGGCACCCAGACTCGTCGGTTATACCATCGCGGGTGATCGAAACACAGAATGAAGGAGATGAGATAGAGGCTCAACGGAATGACCCAGAGAAACGGAATAACGGCGATGTCCCGACAAATCTGATTGGTGCTCGCGAGAAGGACCACTGATCCGCAGGCTGCGAGGGCGAGGATCAGAAAACTCTCCGATAAGGACGGCTTCTTGGTTGCTGGATTCTCAGGAGTTTCGGAAGAACCGCTCTGCGTGGCCAATCGAAACAGCGGTATGGCCCCCCAGGCACACATCACCGCATACAGCCCATATCCGGCAGACCAGAAAACGGTCTGCGTATTCAACCCCAGTTTGGGCTCTATAAAAAAAGGATAGGAGACCAGCCCCAAGAGAGAACCCAGATTCGATAAGGCGTAGAGCCGGTACGGCGACACCGTGGGATGGATCCGATTAAACCAATGTTGCAGAAGCGGTCCTGATGCCGAGACTAGAAGAAAAGGGCCCCCAATGGTCACCACGAGAAGGACAATGATGGCCAGCATCGGATTCTCACTGCCATCCGGTTTCAAGGCTTCCCCGGGGGTGATCGGGAGAAAAACCAGGGAACACACCACGAGACTCAGGTGAACGAGCGCTTGGTGCCGAGGGGAAAGATGCCTGGCGAGAAGATGGGCGTAGGCATATCCCGCGAGGAGGAAGACCTGGAAAAAGAGCATGCACGTCGTCCAAACTGCCGGTGTGCCGCCGAACCAGGGAAGGATATACCGGGCAATAATAGGTTCGACTTGAAACAGCAGAAAGGCACTCAGAAAGATGGCCAAGGCATAGGGCATGACAGCCAGCATGGACAGTTTTCGTGGAGAGGAAGTCGTCAACATCATGGGGTTTACTGCAATGTTAGGCGTGAAATCTCGTTGGAATGCGGCATTCTTGGCAGTAGGATTCTGAAATCAACACATAGAACTGTTCGGCTGCACTGAAGGCCTTATCTTCTGGCCCCGTCATCTGATCTGTCTTCATGGCCAGCATCAGCTCGCTATCAACCGCTGCCTTTCATTCCTCATGGGGAAACCTTGAAATGATACCTGGTATCGCTACAAGCTTCCAAGCATTCTTCCACATAGCGGCCATTCAGCGGATAGCCTACTTGTCAGCGGACGCCCGGAAGAATGCTTTGGGGAGGAATAGGTACACATAGTGTTCACCGCTCTCGTCGCTCACCCTTCATACAGGAGGGATTCAGCGAGGACGATCATACCTCAAAATCACTCAAATAAACATTGCCGTTGAACGATTGGAGCGTCACATGGCCAGTGACGAGACGGTAAGACAATATTGTACAAGGCTGGACGGACATTCACCGGTTACAGATGAATGGGTGGATCAGAAGAGAAATCTAATTGAGTCGACTCCTAAGTCGGCGCAATCGACTATCACGAAGGAATACTGAGGATTGCGGCTAACAACCAGACCAGAAACAGCCCACGATGCTCAAGGGAAGGTCTTCGCTTTTTCCGTGTCGCAGGACGGTCCACACTGCAGCAGAATGACTCCAGGTAAGAGGGGAACCGTTGACAGGATGAACCTGCTCGGCGAGCACGACGGAGGGCAGCGCATTTTTTCCGCACCATTTAAGATAGGGAATGGCCGTTTAAAGCTCCTGCTGATTCTCCGCTTGATCCATAGCATATTCTGCGAGCCAGAGTGTGGAAATAAATCATGTGTATTTCCGGGAATATCTTTTGGGCTATCCTCTGTACGCTGATAGACATCACCCTGGTATCTGGCACAACCTTCAATAGAAGTCTTGAGCCAGAGCTCCTCGCGCACAACGCTGGCTATGGTAATCATTCTCGGATCTTTAGGCTCCAAAACTCCAAGACTGGCCAAGCTTAAAAGGCTGATATCAATGACTTCATTAAGTTGATACCCCCCACTTGAATCCAAGCCCAATCGGACCATTCGTCTGGCTAGAATCCATACAATTCTTGATGATTCAACCTCTGCGCAACAGGGCAGACTTACCCAAGAAACTCGGCAAGCGCTTTGTCATATGATTGCGTCAATTCATTCAGCGTTTTATCCATACCAGTTTGAAGCGCCAGTTGGTCTTCCCCTGTTGCCGACTTCATCGCCTCAATTTGAAATTGAAGCTCTTCGCCTTTCTTTTTTATTTCATCAAGAATCGCGTTCAAGGCCACCGTAGGTTCAACCCCTGATCCATCTTTTTGAACGTGATGGACGAGTTTCGCATGCTTATCTTTGAGTTGACTCAACTTGTCGTCGACCCCATTCAAATACGTCGTGAGGGTTTCCCCGGCTAGGGCTTGTTGTCTTTCGACGACGGCATTGTTATCCAATGGAATGTCTTTCCCCGTCAACTGAGATTCTGGAGACGAGCCTAATTCTGAATTACTACAACCAACACCCAACAAACAAACCATGCCCAGAACAACATTTCTCAGTAGAGAACTTTTCATGTGTTTCTCTCCAGATTTGTAAGAATAATTTCTCTATTAGTCATTTAACATGCCAAGTCACCAGAAAAGAATATACTCCATGAAGGTCCTTATCTCTTGGCACCAGCTCAGTAAAACCGGTTTTCGGTGCAGCTCGGGCACAACCATTCATAGGAGCCGGAGGGCTCGGACGATGTGATCGGCCAACCTATAAGCACCTATAAGCTTTTCTCCCATTTTCATATGTTAGCCGGTCTCCTGTTGACACCCTTCCTCCCTTCGACCTGTTGGCGTGAAGAGAAGAAGACGAACCAATAAGAGGCGCCAATTAGAAGGTCAAATATGCCTTCGTCCGTTCAACAGCCATCTGTTGGCAATTTTGTTCCGCCAACATGAGTTGCCCGGCACTGGCTTCTAACGGAATGTGGCCAAGACAAGCCTTCAGGGAGTCTTGAATACTTTCTACCGCGTGTGTTTTAAGACCTTCGTTTTGTAAGGCCCTTGTCCCTTTCTCCGGTTCGGTCGCTGAAGACCCTATAGGCAGAATCAGCGGAAGGATCATCAATGAGGCGATTACCATCGAACGTGTGATATAAAAGATCATGTTTCATAGCAAATCTCATTTGTGAGTGGATGAAGTATGGATAACGCACACGTCTTGGGAATCACGATGCGGCGTCCGTTTGAAATCCTTACTAAGCGCAAGATAATTGTCGTTGTTTGATGGCATACGCCACCGAGGCCATTAAGGCTCTGACATCAACCGGCTTCACCAAATAATCGCTGACACCTTGTCGCATGAATGAAGTCTCCACCTCTCGATCATCAATCCCCGTTAAGACGATCACAGGAATACTGGGGTATTTTTTTTGGATAGAGGCAATGGCCTCAAATCCATCAACATTGGGCATATTGAGGTCGCTAATGATCAAATCAACCGCCATGGGGGTTTGCCCGCTGCTCAACAGCTTGAGTGCCTCCTGCCCGCCTTCGGCTTCCAGGATTTCATATCCAGCATCCTCCAGTATGAGCCGGATGAGCTTTCGAATAGCCCGGTCATTATCCACGACGAGAATGCCTCCTAAAGATTTCTTTCCGAAAAACATTCCCGCTGATTGGTTCCCAATCATCACGGAAGGTTGCCACAAGCTTTCAACCTGGCCAGTGGTCTCTCCCTCTTGTATGTTGAGCGTCGATGCAGATTGCAGTTTCACAGTAGTCTCTTTCATTTTTTAAAAATTTTCCCCAAAAGGCTTGTCTCGTTTCTTCGTGGTGCATTTGCGTTCCCCAATTAGCTCCGAACAGCCTGCTTGAGGCACCCTGCGAGCAAGTAGGATACCCTGGCAGGTTTCTCGACAGAGAGTCCTCTCCGCCGGTGCATCCAATAACCCGCAACCATTCTTTACATTTTACTTAATGAAGGCCTGGGCGTTCTTTCAATAAAGGATGCCCATACAGCCGCACCCCCAAAGAGAAGCATCAGTCCTAAGAGGGCTTCCACGCGATATAGGGAGGAACTCCGTTTTTTGACCGGGACGGTCAGAAATGGCCTCTCCTCAAAAACCTGATCTGAAGACCAGCGTTACAATCGATGGTAAAACACCCCAGCGATTGCTGAGAAAAGGTTAGGCGTAGCGAGGCATGGACAGAGAAATCAGACGCACAGGGAAAAAGCAGGAAGGTGCGAGGGATAGGAATGTCAATGTGGATTCATACGTCAATTTCTCACTTTATACCCAAAACGAGATAGGGTCAAGGAACATGCTCGCCCCCTCACTGTCCATATTCCCGTAAGTTTTCGCAAAAAAAAAGGCAATCAACTCAACACTACCTCATAAGCGACATGAAGGGTGAGAATGCAGGTGGATAAAAGAGATCAAGATCCTTTCCGTGTGATCAGTGAGCCTTTCATATTTTCCGTCCCAACAAGATTTCACCCGATGGCTAAGCGATAATTTCATAGCACGGCTTGAAATTCTGCTGATCAATTTTCATGCGGTGTTGGTTGATGAAGGATTGCAGGAGTTCATCCATCAATTTCATAATCGTAGAATCTCCGTGAATTTGAAATGGCCCATATTGCTCAATGGCATTGAGCGCTTGGGGTTTCACATGACCTGCCACGATACCTGAAAAGGCCCGGCGCAAATTGGCGGCTAACAGATGGATGGGTTGGTCGGCATGGAGATCCAGGTGCGCCATCGACTCATGAGTCGGCTCAAATGGTTGTTGAAATTCATGATCGATGGTCAGGTGCCAGTTAAAGTAGAAGGCATCATGCGTGCGCTTTCGAAATTCCCGTACACGTTGGATGCCTGTCTTCATTTCATGAGCGCCAAGTTGGGGGTTATCAATGATGATTTGATACCGTTGCACAGCTTGAGGGCCAAGTGTTTTTTGGATAAAGGCATCGATAATTTCAAAATAGTTTGCACTCCCTTTGGGACCCGTAAAAATAAGGGGAAAGGGAACTTTTTCATTGTCTGGATGAAGCAAGACGCCGAGCAAGTAGAGAATTTCTTCCACCGTCCCCGCCCCACCGGGGAACACGATAAACCCATGTCCAACACGAACAAACGCTTCAAGCCGCTTTTCGATGTCCGGCATGATCACCAGTTCATTCACAATAGGATTCGGGGCTTCCGCCGTAATGATGCCAGGTTCCGTTAAGCCCAAATATCGGCCGTTTTTAATACGTTGTTTGGCATGAGCAATGGTCGCGCCTTTCATAGGCCCTTTCATGGCCCCCGGACCACAGCCGGTACAAATATCCATGCCGCGCAAGCCCAATTGATGCCCGACCTCTTTGGTATAGCGATACTCCAGCTCGCTAATCGAATGACCACCCCAGCAGACCACTAAATGGGGCTCCTCCACAGAATGCATAATTTCGGCATTGCGTAAAATATGAAAAATCGCATTAGTGATCCCATTGGATGTGGTGAGATCAAATTTTCCATTGTGCTGGATTTCGTTGTGCACATAGATGATGTCACGTAACACAGAAAAAAGATGTTCTTTGATCCCTTGAATGAGTTCCCCATCCACAAACGCACTGGCTGGCGCATTGGTGAGTTCAAGCTTCACCCCACGATCCCGTTGCACCAAGGCAATATCAAAATCGGCGTAGCGAGCAAAAAACGCTTTGGTGTCATCCGTCTCATTCCCACTGGTCAGAACCGCCAACGCGCTATTTCTGAACAGTTCATGTAGGCCGCCCTGGCTGGTATCACAGAGCTTCTCTACTTCGTGCTGCGAAAGCATGTGCATCGATGTGTCTGGGGTCACGCTAGCGCATATCCCAGAACTTAAAACGGTCTGTTGCAATTTGGCTTGTTTCATTTGCACATTCAGAAGAATTCAGAAGAAAAGTGTTAGCTATCTCTTGTATCTTATACGGAAAATCGCGATACGAAAAGACAGAGAAGTGGAGAACGGCAGGACTAGGGGGAGATCATATGGCGGATGATTTTTCCTTCCACCATATAGACAACCAGTTCAGCCACATTGGTGGCATGATCAGCAATACGTTCAATGTATTTGGAGATAAACGACAGGCGGATGGCGCGAGAAATCGTTTGGGGATTTTCCATCATGAACGACAAGAGTTCACGGAAAATTTGCTCATTGAGATCATCAATATAATCATCTTCACCCAAGACTCTACGCGCGAGCGCTGAATCACCTCGCACAAACGCATCCAAGGCTTCCCCCACCATTTTGATGGCTCGATCCGCCATCAAAGGGATATCGATATACGGCTTCAATTGAGGTTCTTTGTGGAGTTCGATCGCGCGTTCACAAATGTTTTCTGCTAAATCACTCATCCGTTCCAATTCGGTCGAAATTTTCATCGCCGTAGTAATAAAACGAAGATCTCGAGCAGCAGGTTGCTGCAAGGCCAACAGTTCGAGGCAGGCTTCATCCACCGCCACATCCATGGTATTAACCTGACGATCATTCTTGATCACTTGCGTCGCCAGGATATCGTCTCGATCAACCAAGGCTTTGAGCGCCTGTCGGATTTGGCCTTCTACCAATGAGCCCATTCGCAATATTTGTTGCTTAAGATCGGCTAATTCCTCGTCAAAACGTCGGTGAATTGGCATTGCGTCTTCCTATTTCCCCAATGATCAACCGAATCGACCGGTGATGTAATCTTCCGTCCGGCGATCAGAAGGATTGGTAAAGATGGTTTTCGTATCGTCATATTCAATGAGTTCGCCCAACAAAAAGAACCCCGTCAGATCGGAGACACGTGCGGCTTGCTGCATGTTATGCGTCACAATGACCACGGTCAATTGTTCCTTGAGGGTATACAGCAGTTCTTCAATACGTCCGGTTGAGATGGGGTCAAGCGCCGAACAGGGTTCATCCATCAACAACACATCCGGATTCACTGCTAAGGCTCTGGCAATACACAACCGCTGCTGTTGCCCACCCGAGAGCCCCAAGGCACTGCCGTGCAATCGGTCCTTGACTTCTTCCCACAGGCCTGCGCCTTGTAGGCTTTTTTCCACAAGATCATCCAGCGTGGCGCGCTTTTTGACATTTCGTAATTGTGGCCCGTACGCAACATTTTGCCAGATGGATTTGGGGAAGGGATTGACCTTTTGAAACACCATCCCGACACGCGTCCGAAGGTCAGTCACATCGACGCCCGGATCATAGATATCATTCCCTTCCAGAAGGATTTTCCCTTCGATTCGTGTCCCATCCACCAAGTCATTTAATCGATTGAGACACCGAAGCAGGGTCGATTTCCCGCAACCCGAAGGCCCGATAAAAGCCGTCACTTGGTTGGCGGGAATAGGCATATTCACCTTCGTCAGAGCTTGAACCTTCCCATAAAAGAAGTTCATATCCTGAATGACTATCTTCGGATGGGCATCCGCTAAAGGCCTTGAAGTGGATTCCATATGCTCCTGATTCCTGCGTTCAGACGTATTCGTCATTTTTTCCACAACCAGCATGGATCGACGCATCCTCTCCTTCGGAATTGCCGATGTTCCTGAAGTCGCCGAATTGGCGGTGATCTGCATAATTGTACCTCATTTACACTGAAGAGCCAGCATACCGTTTCCGCATTCTCGTTCGCAGAGCGATTGCGGCCATATTCAACATAAGTACCACAAGGACCAAGATAAAGGTCGTGACATAGACCATCGGTTTTGCGGCCTCCACATTCGGAGATTGAAACCCCACATCAAAAATGTGAAAACCCAAATGCATAAACTTTCGATCCAAGTGGAGAAATGGAAAGAACCCATCCACCGGCAAAGAAGGGGCCAACTTGACCACGCCAGTTAGCATAAGTGGCGCCACTTCGCCTGTCGCTCGGGAGACCGCTAGAATCAGACCCGTCAAGATGCCCGGCATGGCACAGGGAAGCACCACACGCCATAACGATTCCAGTTTGGTCGCCCCAAGAGCTAACGACCCTTCCCGATACTCTCGTGGAACCGCCGACAACCCTTCTTCCGTGGCCACAATGACGACGGGAACGGTCATCAACGCCAGGGTCAAAGAAGCCCAAAGTATCCCTCCGGTCCCAAAGGTCGGGTTGGGCAGGGCTTCGGCGAAAAATAGTTGATCCAGCGTTCCACCCACAGCATAAATGAAAAACCCTAGCCCAAACACACCAAAAACGATGGAGGGAACCCCGGCCAGATTATTCACCGCAATACGGATCATCTGCGTCACGACACCTTGCGTCGCATATTCTTTTAAATAGAGAGCGGCCAGCACTCCAAACGGCACCACCGCAATACTCATGATCACCACCATCATGACCGTTCCAAAGATAGCGGGGAAAATGCCTCCCTCCGTATTGGCTTCCCGAGGCTCTTCACTCAAGACTTCCCAGAAATTCTGGACATACATCAAGAGCTTTTCGCCAATGCCCAGACTATTCGGCAACCAGGCATTCATCAAGGTTCCCACCGGAAATGTTTGGGCTTCTCCTGCCACATCAACGACCGTCATCCGAAAACGTTTCAGTTCATCATATAAGGCGATGAGGGCGATATTTTGTACTTCATATCGCGCTTCGAGTGCTTGTACCTGCGCTTCAATCGCCGCACGCTCCCCGGACCCCGGCTGACCGCTCATCTCCAGCGAACGTAGCTGCAATCGGGTCTGCTCAAGACGATGATTTAATTCACCAATTTCTTCTTTCTCAATCGCATCAATCCGCTCTTGTATGCCATTCGTTCGTTCCAGCAACGGGAATAAGATGGACATCCCTTCTTCGTTGCCGGAAGCCAGAGACATTTCTCCTTCTTCGATCTGCTTAATCCGCCCAAAAAACTTTCCCCATTCCCGCCGCTCAAACACCACCACATCCCAAGGATACTGTTCATTCACAATGTCGGCTCGGTCCACCCATCGAAAATCCAGGCCATAGAGATCACGATTCCCGACCTTGAGTTGAATACGTTCATGCCCTTTGGGCTTGGCAGACGATTCAGAGTTTGGAATGGTTTCTGTGGCGACCCACTCCCCTAGTACGGCACTCCCGTCGTTCAGGGTCAATTGCAATAAATCTTTTGGCCAAAAATAGCCCATCCCATTAATCAAAATTAGCACCAACAACCCACCGATCATGAGCAACGACAGCCCAAGCGCCCCACCACAGAGCCAAATGAACAATGAACCCGAATCCAGGAATTTCTTGATTGAAAACTTTTCCATTTTCTTTCTTTCGAGTCTTACTCCTTACTTTTCACTACTCACTATTAAAATTGTGAATACTTTTGACGAAGCCGCTGCCGAATAAGCTCAGCCATCGTGTTAATACCAAAGGTAAACGCAAAGAGAATCAGGCCCGAAAGGAACAAGACTCGATACAAGGTCCCGCCATGGGGAGCCTCCGGCATTTCGACCGCAATATTGGCGGAGAGTGTTCGAAAACCATTAAACACGCTCCAATCTAAAATGGGCGTATTGCCGGTGGCCATCAACACAATCATGGTTTCTCCAATAGCCCGCCCAAAGCCGATCATCAAGGCCGAAAAGATTCCGGGGCTGGCCGATACCAGAACGAGGCGGGTGAGCGTTTGCCATTGAGTCGCCCCAAGGGCGAGAGACCCGGCAATTAAATGCTTGGGAACATTGGAAAGGGAATCTTCGGCAATACTAAAGATAATGGGAATGACGGCGAACCCCATGGCAAAACTAATTACAATCGCATTGCGTTGATCATAGACAAGACCAAGATGATCCGTGATCCATTGCTTATAATTCCCACCAAACACTACCGCTTCAATCGAGGAGTTCAACGCAAGACACATTCCAACCGTGACCACGATCGCCACCATGATCACCAGCAAATCAATGCCATATTTATCTAATCCCGCGAGAGATCGAGGTAAGACCTGCCAAAGTAGGCACACCAACCCAATCACCACAGGAAGGGTGAGAATCCCCGCCACGACGGCCGGAAAAATTTCCTCTAATAATGGTGCAAACCACAGCCCGGCTAAAAAGCCTAAGACGACGGACGGAAGGGCCGCCATTATCTCAATGGCGGGCTTCACAATAGACCGGAGATGCGGATGCATAAACATCGCCGTATAGACAGCGCCCATGACCGCCAGAGGGACGGCCAGGATCATGGCGTAAATCGTTCCTTTTAACGTCCCGAAAATAAGGGGAATAAGCCCCAGCTTGGGCTCAAATTCATCAGATCCACTTGAGGACTGCCAAATCATTTCAGCATCCTCATAGCCTTCATAGGTCACCGGGAAGAACAAGGATCTAAACGTCACTTCAGGGTGAGGATTGTCGATGGCAAATGTTCGGAAGCGTCCATCCGCCCCCAACC
>BS_KBA_SWE02_21mDRAFT_10000801_pt1 | contig 11900 bp, 10 predicted proteins | sample BalSeasSWE02_21m_FD_9196 | JGI IMG/M metagenome (IMG submission 9196)
TAAGTTGAAGGCAAAAGATAATGCTACCATTTTGGTTACACATTATCAGAGGTTGCTGGATTATATCATCCCGGATTTTGTTCACGTTCTTTACAAAGGAAAGATAGTAAAATCAGGCGGCAAAGATCTGGCACTTGAACTTGAAGAAAAAGGTTACGATTGGGTAAAAAGCGATAATGCAGAGGCAGTAGTCTAATAAAATAGTCATTCCGAACTTGTTTCGGAATCTCCAAAATATTTCAAAGACCCTGAAACAAGTTCAGGGTAACTAATTAAAAAATATAGTGATAAAAAAACTTACAATGGATAAAACAATAGATATAAAAAAACATTTCCTCAATCAGTTTGATGAATTTGAAAAATCATTGAACGGTGAGAAAACATCTGATCTTCATAAAGTTAGAAAAGATGCAATCAGTAAATTTGGTTCATTAAATATTCCAACTCAAAAAGATGAGGAATGGAAATACACAAATATTTCGCCTTTGCTAAAACACAACTTCTCCGCTATCCCCGTGAGGACAAATGTATCTTCAGAAGCTATAAGCGAGTTTCTTTTTGATAAGATGGAGCACAGCCTTTTGGTTTTTGTGAACGGAATATTTTCAACAGAATTATCCAAGCTGATTGACATTCCTGAAGGTGTAGTTATTGGGAGTCTGGCTGAAGCATTAAAGAATGATAATCTAATCGTAAAGAAACATCTCGGTAAGTATGCTGAAAACGAGAATTACTTTTTCACAACAATGAGCACAGCATTTACAAAGGATGGGGCTTTCGTTTATGTACCCGATGGAAAAGTTATTGAAGACCCGATTCATATAATATTTTTGACAAAACCGGGAAGTGAAAAGATTATAACTCAACCGAGAAATCTTTTTGTTGCTGGAAAAAATTCCCAGGTAACAATTATCGAACACTTTATTTCTGATGAAGATTCTGTTTACTTCACAAATTCAGTTACAGAAATTGTAGCTGATGAGAATTCTAATGTTGATCACATAAAATTACAGGAAGAAAGTAAGAAAGCATTTCACATAGCAAGAATGGAAGTTGACCAGGAACTAACCAGTAATTTTTCATCACATTTAATTTCACACGGTGCAGAAATCTCACGCAATGATTTTAATGCAAGATTTAATGATGATGGCAGCGAGTGTATGCTTAACGGTTTGTTTATGATTGACGGTGAGCAGCTTTTTGACGCACACACGATGATTGATCATGCTAAACCACATTGCAGCAGTCACGAGCATTACAAAGGAATCTTACAGGATAAAGCCAAAGGTGTATTTAACGGAAAAGTAATGGTCAGGCAGGATGCACAGAAAACAAATGCTTTTCAACAGAACAACACAATTCTCCTTTCAGATGATGCAGTGATGAATACAAAACCTCAGCTTGAGATTTTTGCTGATGATGTTAAGTGCTCACACGGGGCGACAATCGGAAAGTTAAATGATGAAGCAAAATTTTATTTAAAGTCCCGCGGAATTGGTGAAGAATCAGCAACAGCAATGTTAATTCATGCTTTTGCAAGCGATGTAATTACATCAATAAAAATACTTGCATTAAGAGATTATCTTGAAGAAATTATAAGTAAAAGATTTAACGCATAGAAAGTTTTAAAATGCATAGCAATAATGCAGCAACAGTAGAAAATTATTCAAAACTTTATGATGTTCAGAAAATCAGAAATGATTTCCCGATACTGCAAATTAAAGTTCACGGAAAAGATTTAGTGTATCTTGATAACGCTGCAACTACTCAAAAACCGCAATATGTAATTGATAAAACAAATAATTATTACGAAAAAATGAATGCAAACATTCATCGCGGCGTTCATGCTTTAAGTCAGGAAGCTACAGAAGCATTTGAAAGTTCACGAATTATTATTAAAAATTTTATTAACGCACTTGGTAAGAACGAAATAATTTTTACAAGGGGCACAACAGAGTCTATAAATCTCGTTGCATCGTCTTACGGACGGACTAATGTAAAAGAAAGTGATGAAATAATCATCTCCACTATGGAACATCATTCCAACATTGTTCCCTGGCAGATGCTTTGTGCTGAAAAAAAAGCAAAGCTCCGCATCATCCCGGTTAACGATGAAGGCGAACTCATCTTTGAAGAATTTGAAAAGTTAATAAATGAAAAGACAAAGTTTGTTTCGGTTGTTTATGCTTCAAACTCACTCGGCACAGTTAATCCGGTAAAAAAGATCATTGACTTAGCACATAGCTACAACATTCCTGTTATGATTGATGCTGCACAAGCTGTTAATCATTTAAAGATTGATGTACAAAAACTTGATTGTGATTTTTTGGCATTTAGCGGACATAAACTTTACGGTCCAACCGGAATTGGAATTTTATATGGTAAAGTAAATCACTTAGAAGCAATGCCGCCTTATATGGGTGGTGGAGATATGATTTCTAAAGTTACTTTTGAAGAAACAACATACAACGAGCTTCCGCATAAGTTTGAAGCCGGAACTCCTGATATTGCAGGAGCAATCGGTTTGGGCGCAGCGATTGAATACATTGAAAAAATTGGTTTAGATAACATTGCCTTTCACGAAAATGTTTTGCTCGAGTATGCAACAAAAGCTGTGCAGGATTTATCAGGCTTAAGAATAATCGGAACTGCAAAAGAAAAAATTGGTGTGCTGTCATTTCATTTTGAAAATGTTCATCCGCATGATGTTGGAACATTTTTGGATTTTGAAGGAGTTGCAATTCGCACTGGCCACCATTGCACCCAACCATTGATGCGCCGATATAGTGTACCCGCTACTTCAAGAGCATCGTTTGGAATGTACAACACAATCGAAGAAGTTGATATTCTGGTTAACGGATTGAAGAAAATTTTAGAGGTGTTTGGATAATGGAACACGAATTAAGAGAGCTTTATCAGCAGGTAATTTTAGATCATAATAAATCACCAAGAAATTTCCGGTTGATTGAACATCCGACAAATCACGCAGAAGGATACAATCCACTTTGCGGCGATAACATTAATGTTTTTCTTTCATTAAATGATGAAAGAATAATTGAAGACATTTCTTTTCAAGGTTCTGGTTGTGCAATATCAAAAGCATCTGCCTCTTTAATGACATCTATGCTTAAAGGTAAAACAGTTGCCGAAGCTGAAAAGATTTTTAATAAGTTTCACGAATTGGTAACTGATAAGCTTGGTGATAATCCCGATATAGATGAGCTTGGTAAACTTGCGGTGTTTGGTGGTGTAAGAGAATTTCCTGCCCGTGTAAAGTGCGCATCACTTGCATGGCATACAATGATAAATGCTTTGCATAACAAAAACGAAAAAGTTATAACGGAATAAGATGTACTGTCATTCCGAACTTGTTTCGGAATCTCACTTTTTAATATTAAAGATGCTGAAACAAGTTAAGCATGACTTTTTAACAGAGTAATTTATGGCACAATTAAGCAAACAAGAACTAGAAGAAAAAATAATTCATGCACTAAAATCGTGTTACGATCCTGAAATTCCTGTGGATATTTTTGAATTGGGATTGATTTATGAGATTGCGATTGATGATGATTCAAATGTAAAAATTAAGATGACATTAACATCACCGATGTGTCCTGTCGCCGGTTCGCTTCCACCGGAAGTTGAGGCAAAAGTAAAATCAGTTCCAGAAGTGAAAGATGCGAAAGTTGAGCTTGTCTGGAATCCACCCTGGGATAAAGATATGATGTCTGAAGTTGCAAAGTTAGAATTAGGTTTTTTATAAATAATCTACTGTTGTCATCCCGAACTTGTTTCGGGATCTAATTGATAGTGTCTATACACTTATGAAAGGTATTTCACTTACATAATAACAAATGAATCTAATACCCTTTACATTGGTGTAACGAACAATTTAAAAAGAAGAGTTTATGAGCATAAAAATAAATTGATCGATGGTTTTACAAAGCGGTATAACATTACAAAACTAGTTTACTTTGACGTCTTTAATAATATTGAGGGGGCAATCCTCGGAGAAAAACAATTGAAGAATTGGCAACGACAATGGAAAATAAACTAAATTGAATCTTCAATTAAAGAATGGAAAGATTTATCATTAGAGTTTAATTATTAAGATGCTGAAACAAGTTCAGCATGACACGATAAAAGATTAATTAAAAAACAAAAAGGAGCACAAATGTTTGATATTAACCCACGTTCACCAATGTACGATCAAGATGCGGTTCAGCCAATGCGCGATGAATTAGTCGCGGTTGGCTTTGAAGAATTATTATCCGCCGAAGATGTTGATAACGCAATTAAGAAGAATGATGATAAAACAGTTTTAGTAATGATTAATTCTGTTTGCGGATGCGCTGCTGGAAGTGCAAGACCTGGAGTTTCGCTTGCTTTGCAGAATGATGTTATTCCGGATAAAATTTATACTGGATTTGCAGGACAGGAAAAAGATGCAGTTGAACGCATAAGACAGCACATAAAAGGGTTTCCACCTTCATCACCAAGTATTGCATTATTTAAGAATGGTGAAGTAGTTCACTTTGTACCACGATTAAATGTTGAAGGCTATTCTGCTGAGCAGATTGCTACAAATCTTAAAAATGTATTTAATGAAAATTGTACAGCAAAAGGTCCATCAATTACACCGGAACAATTTTCACAAGTAATGCATGCAAAACAGTGTGGATCAAAAATTCCGTTGTTTAAAGAATAAATATTTTGTGTCATGCTGAACTTGTTTCAGCATCTCTCTATAATAAAAAAGACCCTGAAACAAGTTCAGGGTGACATATTTGTATTGACAAAAAAAAAGAAATGAAATTTAGTACACAAGAAGAATACGGATTAAGATTATTATTGAGAATCGGGAAAAGTGATTCCGATAAAGGAATGACTATCCCCGAACTAAGTGAGCAAGAAGGACTTACAGAAGCGAACGTTGGAAAGATTTTGCGTGTGCTTCGTATTGCCGGATTTGTTGAAAGCTCACGCGGACAAATGGGCGGTTATAAACTTGCACGTTCTGCAAATGAAATTCTTGCGGGAGATGTTTTAACTGCACTTGGTGGTAAACTATATGAATCTACTTTTTGTGATTTGCACGCCGGCGTAGAAAATATCTGCACACACTCTATTGATTGCTCAATTCGTTCTCTGTGGAAAACTATTCAAACAATGCTTGATGGAGTTTTAAGTAAAATTACTTTGCAGGACTTACTTGGTAATGAACAGCAAGTAGAGTTGTTTGTTACTAATCTTACTGAGGAATTTGAGAACGGGAATTTGAAAGGCTGATTTGTTGTATTATCATTGCGAACAATTCGCCGCGGCGAATAGAGTTAAGCAATCTTTTAATTTTGAATGAAAATATTTTATAGTCATTAAATCATCATAAACGGATTGCTTCCCCGATTGAATCGCGGCAGCCTGTCGAAGACTCCTTGCAATGACTTAGTAAACAAATTTCTTAACTGTAACCTTTTCCAATATCTTCATATTCACATCAACACCGATACCCGGTTTGGTTGGTACATTCATTGTACCGTCTTTATTAATAAGAAATTCAGGTTCAACAATATCTTCTTTGTAATAACGTTTGCTTGCAGAAATATCTCCCGGTAAAGTAAAGTTTGGCAGTGAAGCAAGTGCGACATTTCCTGCTCGTCCAATTCCACTTTCTAACATTCCACCGCACCAAACAGGAATACTTTTAGAAGCACAGTAATCGTGTATAAGTATTGATTCTGTAAATCCGCCAACACGACCAGGTTTAATATTTATTACTCTGCAGCTATCTAATTCAATCGCGGCACGAGTGTCAGCAAGTGAGTGAATGCTTTCATCAAGACAAATCGGGGTTTTAAGTTCACGCTGTAGTTTCGAGTGATCATAAATATCTTCATATCCAAGCGGCTGTTCAATCAACAACAAATTGTAATTATCCATTTGCTTAAATAAATCTATATGCTTTAGTTCATAAGCAGAGTTTGCATCAACCTGAAGAAGAATGTTTGAAAATTCTTTTCTTAATGCCTGAACAAATTGGATATCGTTACTTGGAGCAATTTTTATTTTAATTCTTTTATAACCTTCTGCAAGATAACCTTCAACTTTTGCTATTAACTCAGGCACAGATGATTGAATACCAATACTTACCCCAACATCAATTTTGTCTCTTGTTCCTCCAAACATCTTTGAAAGTGAAATATTCTTAGATTTAGCAAATAAATCCCACAAAGCAGCTTCAAGACCTGCTTTAGCCATCATATGTCCGCGAACTTTTTCATAAGATGCAATTGCTTCATCGATACTTGAAATATCTTTACCAAGAATCGATGGAATTAAAAAATCCTGTAAAATGTGCCAGGCTGTTGTAACAGTTTCATATGAGTAAAATGGAGTTCCTTCAGCAACACTTTCACCCCAACCAGTTAATCCCTCACCATCAACACGAACAATTATATGTTCTTCATCGTATTCTGTTCCCATTGAAGTTGTGAATGGAGAAACCAATTCCATTTTAGTCTGACGAAGTTCGATCTTTTCTATACGCATTTTATTTCTTTCTAAAATATTTTGTTCATCTGATTATTCAAATAACTATTATTTTCCAGCTATCAAAGTTATAAATCCCCAACGCTACTAATTATTCTTTGCCAGAGCTCACTGCCATTTTCACCATTAGTCATAATAACAATACCCGAACCTTCTTTAATATTAAATTGCGAATAACATCTAAATCCAGTTTGATTCGCACCGCTATGGTAAACAATGTTGCCGGTAATTGTTGAATCAATGCCCCACCCTAGACCCCTGAAGGAAAATAATCCCTGAGAACCTCCAGGTCTATCAATAACATCACGGACATCAGCGCTAACCTGATGTTTTAACATTTCATCTTTCAAATCATTTGATAACACAAATTCATCTGAATTATTTGGCTTCATTATTTCAACAATAAATTTTGCGTAATCTTCGGAAGTTGTATAAAGTGTGTAAGCAGCATCGGAATGTGTATACTTACTTCGCTTGTTACAATTTCCTGAAGTATCATGACCAGTTGAAATTTGTGGGTCAAGTTTTGCTGTCCAGACAAAACTTGTTGACTGAAATCCAAGCTTATCAAATAGATTGCATTTTGCAAATGTTTCAAGTGGCTCTTGTGTGATATGCTCAACTACTCGCTGTAAATAATAAATTCCTTCGCCAGAATAACTAAACTTTGTTCCGGGTTTAAAATATATTGGTAAAGGTCCGTCTCTTTCCTCGCCGCCTTTTCTCCAATTGGGTAAGCCGCTAGTATGGGTAAGAATCATTCGAGCAGTGATTTGTTTTGCATAATCTTCACTATCAGAAGCAAAGTCTTCTTCTAGATAATTGCTAAGCGGCTTATCCAGATCTAATTTATCTTCTTCAACGAGTTTTAAAACTAAATATGCAAAAACAGGTTTACTCATCGAGCAGGCTTCAAACATGGTTTTGTTGTTAACTGGAATTTTAGAATCCGCGTCAGCGACTCCAAAACTCTCAGACAATACAAGCTTATAATCTTTTAAAACACTGATGGAAACTCCCGGTACTTTTAATTCTTTCATTAATTGCGGAGTTAAAGTTTCCAGATTTTCAATCACCTTAGAAAATGCAGGTGCTTTGCTGATTGAATTTTTATCTATCTTAAGAAGTGAAACATATGCAGCCCATCGTACATCTCGGTCTTCGTCATATAATAATCTTACCAATGTTGGAACTGATGATTTAGCTTCATTTCGAAATTTACCCAATGCAATTGCTGAACACCACCTAACATCAGAATTTTTATCTTTTAATGCATTAGTTAGATAGGGGATTGCTTTTTTACCCTCAGGAGCAATTTTACTTAATGCAATTGCTGAGCACCATCTAACATCATCATTCTCATCTGCCAATGACTTTAATAAATAATCAACTGATTGATTTCCTAACTTTACAACTTTAGTTACTGCTTCACCGCTAACAAATGGATCTTCATCAGAAAATCGTTTAATTAAAGAAAGAATAGTTTGTTCGTTTGATGATTTGTTTTCTTGGGAGAATAAATTTGTGGATACAAATAGAATTAAAATGATAATTAAAATAATGTTAGTATTTAACGACTTCATTTTTACTAAGATATTTTTAAGTGAGCAACGATTAAAATATATTTTTAAATTTCTGACAATTTGCAAATTTTCCCAATTCAGATTCGAAAGCAAAAAGTATAGGCATTCCGCCAGTATGGATAAATATTACTGGAATATTTTTATCAACAATTTTCTTTTTAACCAGATTAATTAACCCAGCCATTACTTTACCGGTATAAATTGGATCAAGTAAAATTCCTTCCAAATTTGCACAATCAAGAATCGCTTGTTCACCATCCGTAGTTATCAAGCCATACTCATTAAAGTAATCATCATAACATTCAATGGATAATTTATTAACATCAATCTCATAATTAATCAATTTAGCGCTTTCCTGAACTATTTCTTTTGTCCTCTGTTTTATTGCATCAACTGATCTAGAGACACTTACACCAATAACGCTTGCATTAGGCATATAAATTTTTGTTCCAAGTATGGTTCCCGCAAATGTCCCACAAGAACCAACACCTAAAATTATCTGGACTTTGTTTTTACCAAACTGATTAGATAATTCCTGCATCGCCTTAACATAACCCAGTGCTCCTAGTCCTGTACTTCCGCCAATGGGAATAATGAACGGCTTATGCCCTTTGCTTGCAAATTCATCAGCCCATTTTTCCATCTCAAATGTTAAGTGATCATTTGCATCATCATCTACCAAATACCTTATTTCAGCTCCGAACAGAACATCAAGAAGTATGTTCCCTTTATATTCTTTAAAATCTGGTCCGCCAAGAACAAGCTTAACATCTAGCCCAAGTTTGCGTGCTGCCGCTGCAGTCATTCTTGCGTGATTAGACTGAATTCCTCCGGCAGTAATCACCACATCATAACCACCCTGAATAATTTCAGCAAAATCATACTCAAGTTTTCTGGCTTTGTTTCCTCCGCCGGCAAGTCCAGTTAAGTCATCACGCTTAATTAATAATTTAGATAAACCGATTTTATCTGCTAACCGCGGTGCTTCTTCCAAAGGAGTCGGAAGGTTTGCNAGTTTGGTCGAAGGTATTTTGTCAAGCATATTATTTAATACAATCTATTCTAAGATCACAATTTCTTCTTTATAAAAAATCCCTTTTTCTTTTAAGCCATTTAATACAAAATCTACACATTCAGTTTTTTGTCCAATATATTCTGGTGGGCAAATTCCTTTTTTATCAAATAAACGATTTGCTAACAATCTTAGTACCATGGTTGCAGTATATCCGGTTGTTCTTGCCATTGAATGTACATTTGTAGCTTTATCATAGTAATCCAGCAAATTATAAGTGTAGCGAAGTTTCTTTTTATCTTTTTCGCCTTCAATAATTATTTTCATCACAGTAAATTCTTCATCGCCATCTTTTAATTCCCACATAGGGAATAGTAGCTTTGATGTGAAATCAACGGGTTTAATTTTAATTCCATTAATTTCAACTTCTTCCTTGCTGAAAAATCCAGACTCGCGGAGCACACGCATTTTTTCTATATGACCAGGATATCGAATTGTCTTTTCCTTCATATTCGGTGCCCTCAAAGTATCAGCAAGTGTTCTTAACCCATCGCTGTTAAAAGCCTCAAGAGTTCCTACTTCTGGAAAGTTAATAAATTCGGGGTCGGAAAGTGCTGGACGAATAACGAGTATTCCATTTTCAATATATCTCGCAGGGCGAGTATATTCTTCGATCACATCAATCGGAGAAAATCCGGCTTTATATTCATACGGCCATTCTCTGACAACAGGCAATCCTCCAACATAAATTAAAATATTTTCTGTCTTATCAAGAATTGTATAAACATTGCCTATTAAGATATTACTCATTCCCGGAGCAACACCACAATCAACAACTGCAGTAACATTGTGTTTCTTGGCTAATTCATCAAGCTCAAATGGGTTTTCTGAAAAGAAAGCAATATCAACCACATTCTTATCCGCCTTAATAATTTCCTTCAAAGTGGTAAATCCAAGAAATCCAGGTACAGCATTTAAAACAATATCAAAATCTTTAAGCAGAACACTTAATTTCTTGTGGTCTGTAACATCCATTTCAATTTTTTGAATTGGTAACTCTGTGGGAATTTTATCGAGATTTTTTCTGTTTAAATCAACAACGGTTACATTAAAAATATTATCATTTGCTAAATCAATTGCCATCGGACAACCAACAAGTCCAGAACCTAAGACTAATACTTTCATAATTTCTCCAAATATTACATTTAGTCCTACAATATTATTTTATAATGAATTTAATTATATAAATGAAGAAATATTATAGCCCGCTAAATCGATTTATAAATGGCACATCATTGTTACATTTATTTTTATTAACTGAATTCATTGCTCAATTATTCTTTGTTTATTCTACCACTCTTAGCATTGGAAAGTTTTCACCATTCTTTAGAAGATGTTTAAATTGCTTATATGTAATTAAGCCAAGTTCAGATTTAGGCTCAAGCGCAATAACTATCATATTATTTCTTAATTGTTTTGTTGGAATAAAAATGTAATCATCTTCCAAATTACCAATAGTGATTTCTTTCATTTCCACAATTGGATTTACAATTATATCTCTTTCAAAATCTATAGAATCAATTCCACTGACATAATACTGTTCTATTTTATCCTTGTCTGATTTTTTATAATCAAAATATATTAGCGAATGTCTGTCAACCCATTCAATAATTTCTTTAAGATTATTCGGAACTAAATACCCTTTGGGTCTTTCTACATCGTACAATGATTTTACAATAGGGCGATAATCATTTACAATAATAATTGTATCCTTATTTGAATAATAAGAAATTAGAGGAAGCTCTAATTTACTTCCATCGGCAATGTGTTCTAATTGAATTGCTACTTTATCGATTAAATCAGAATTAGCTAATTTTTCTCTATCAGAAACAATGAGATTTTTTATTTCATCTTTATGATTATAAACAAACTCAAGTAAACCGCACATTCCGGTCATCTGTCCTTCAGCACGATGTTTAATATTATCAACAAATCCGTCTAATCCATTCAATCCTTCTTGTATAAAAGAAAATGTATTTTGAATTCCAAAACTTTGTCGACCATCGTTGATATCAAAAGTGCTGTGTCTTATATAATCTATATCGGGTGGACCGCCAGGAGTGTACTCAAAGTAGGAAAAGTCCTTTTCATTCAAATATTTTTTTATAAATGGAAGATATGTGTTGTTCGATAACCTTCTGATTTCTGTGGAAACATTGATATTTGTTATTGTGCCAATTTCTTCATCATTGTTTTCTCTATAGCCAAATCTTTTTCCTGCCTCACCGTATGGAGAATATTCATGTACATCCATCGTAACTTCAAATAGATTTTTGTTAAATAAATTGTGAAGTCCTATCGTTTCAGGCTCAGTTAGAATTAAATGATTTCTATTCAAGTCCATACTGTTTCCATTGCGTCTTTTATTCGCCTCAGAGCCATCGGGATTCATTTGGGGGACTAAAGCAAAATCAATTTTATCAAACAAATATTGATTTTCAGGTTTTAATAATTCATTTATTAAAAGAAGCGCCCCTTCTTTTCCTGATTGCTCATTACCATGCTGTTGTGCAAATATTAATACTTTTATTTTTGATTCATCTTTACCAAAACCATCTTTAGAAAAATAAACTGCAAATAATTCTCTTCCTTCAACAGATTTAGTCAGCACTTCACTTTTTATCAACTCATATTTTTCATCTACATCTTTTATAAATTGTGAAAGATCTGCATGTGAAGTGATTTTTGTATAATTA
>BS_KBA_SWE02_21mDRAFT_10000802_pt1 | contig 11899 bp, 8 predicted proteins | sample BalSeasSWE02_21m_FD_9196 | JGI IMG/M metagenome (IMG submission 9196)
GCTCCGATACGGGCACGGTGTATCTTCGGGATATTGCAAAAATTACCCCGACCCTGGAAAAGCCCTCCACGCTCACCCTCATTGACAACAAGCCAGGCCTGGTTCTGTCCGTGAAAAGGAAAAAAAAGACCAACGTGATCCAGATTGTGGATGATGTCAAAAGGCTCATAAAAGATATTCCCTCCCAGTATCCGGGTTTGAAGACCACGCTCTATTTTGATCAGTCCCTGGAGATCAAAAAACGGATAAAAGAGCTTCAGACCAACGCATTTTTCGGGGTCGTTTTAGTGTTCTTTATCCTCTGGGCCGCCATGGGGCTTCGAAACGCCCTTTTCGCTTCCATCGGCATTCCCGTTGCTTTCCTTCTCACCTTTATTATCATGAATGCCATCGGTCTTTCCATCGACGGCTTGACCCTCTTCGGCCTGATTCTGGTCCTTGGCATCGTCGTAGATGACGCCATCGTAGTGCTTGAAAATATTTTCCGACACCTGGAAAAAGGAAAACCGGTTGTAAAGGCCATCCTGGATGGCTGCCGTCAGGTAGTGGCGCCGGTTCTGGCGTCCGTGGCCACGACCATGGTTGCATTCATTCCCATACTGATTATGGTGGGGGGGATTATTGGCCGTTATCTGTCGGGTTTACCCAAAGTGATTGTTTTTGCCCTGGCGGCATCCCTGTTTGAAGTCTTTTTCATGCTCCCTTCCCATGTGGCGGAATTTACGCCCAGGGATACGGTAAAAAGGGTTCTAAAGCGGAAATTCGATCTGTTTGGCTTTTTTCGCCGGATTTATTTTCCCTTTCTAAGGACGATTCTCAGACACCGTTATCTTTCCGTACTGTTTATATTGCTTTCAACCGGTCTTGCTTTTTTTCTCTACTTCCAAACCGATTTCATCATGTTCCCCAAGAGTGATGCGTTTCCCCGGTTCAATATCTGTTTTGATCTTCCGGCGGGGTCGAGTCTTGAAAAGAACAAGCGGGTGCTCATGGCCCTTTCCGACCTGATAAAGGAAAAGATCGGTCCGGAGCTTGAGGCGCCCATCGCCGTTGCGGGAATGAAAGAAATCAATTACGAACCGGTCATCGGGAAACACTTCGGGATTTTGAACGTGATTTTGAAAGGGAAAAGCGAAAGAAAGCATTCCGTCGTGGAACTGATGGAGAACGTCAGGGACGACGTGGAAACCCTTCTTCACAAAATGGGCGCAACCGCCATTGTGATGGAAAGGCTTATCGAGGGACCGCCCGTGGGCGCTGATGTGGACCTCAAGATCCAGGCGGCCGACTGGGAAAGCGCCGCGGCCATCTCGCGACTCCTGAAAAAAGAATTGAAGAAATATCCGGGTATCGTCGATATCCAGGACGATTTCTCCCGGGAAAAGCAGTTCATGGAGATTACCGTTGATGAGGCCAGGGCAAAGATGACCGGGATAGATCAGAACCACCTGGTAATGGCTGTTCAAGCTGCATTTCATGGGATGAAGGTGGCCACCTACAATGAGGGGGATCGGGAGCAGGATATCAAACTAAAATATCTCCCTGAATACAGACGTGATTTTGATGATCTGGTCAATCTGAAAGTGGTTATTCCCGGATATGGGGCGCTGGCTTTGAAAGAGCTGGCCAATATCCGGCTCGTCCCCGGATTTTATAATATTTCTCACTATAATGGCAAGCAGACAGTACGTGTTACTGCGAACATTCGTGAGATGCAACAGGAAAAGAAAGGGGTTTCCGGATTTCTTTCAAACCTCAGTGGGAAAAGGATGACTGCCGTCAAAGCAAACGGCATAGCCATCGATTTTTTTAAGGGGATCAAGAAGGATTTTCCGGGGGCAAGGCTTATTGCAGGGGGACTCCAGGAGGAGACGGACACCTCTCTCATGGAACTGGGAAAAGCCGGCATTCTGGCGCTCTTTCTGATCTTTTTTATCCTTGCCCTTCAATTCAATTCATTTACGCAGCCTCTTATCATTATGATTACCATACCCTTTGCCACCCTTGGGGTGATGATAGGGCTTCTTGTGAGCAATAATCCGCTTACTTTCGTTACGTTGATCGGCCTTCTTGCTTTGACCGGGATTGTGGTCAACGACTCGCTGGTCCTGATAGACTTTATCAACCGGTATCGGAAGGAACATCCGACCCAACTTTATCTTGCCATTGTAAGAGGATGCTTTGTGCGAATGCGGCCCATCCTGCTGACATCCCTGACCACCATATGTGGTCTGGCGCCCATGGCTTTCGGTGTTGGGGGTAAATCGGTTTTCTGGGCGCCTTTGGCCACGGCGATCATGTGGGGACTGGGTTTTGCGAGCATGCTGATCCTTCTGATGGTGCCGGCCTATTACGCGATTCTGGAGGATATCGGTTATCTCATTCGTCACAGAAAACGGAGAAAGGCGGATGTGCGCCGCGAGATTGATGAAGCTTTCAAGGATCCGGAAGCTGGAGCACTGTTGGAATCTGAACAATGAAATGAAAATAGTCACACAACCATGCAACGATGGAAAAACGGCACATGCCGATAGCAGGGGGAATAACCATGAGCAATATTGTCAAAAAGGAACAGTGGGTTTGGGTAATCGTTCAGGATCCCGAAGGGAATGAGCAGTTTCTGGGACAACGGGATGAATCGGAAGGGGTTTCTTTTATTCCTGTATTTTTGGAAAAAGATGATGCCACGCAGTGCTTAGGGCGGATGGCGCGAAAAAAGGGAACAAAATATGAAATTCAAGCTATTATATTGGAGGATATTCTGAAAAATGCCACCGGAAATGGGTTCAGTGTTTTTGTGTTAAATAGTGAGGGCGAACCCTTGGAAAAATTGCCCCCTGGGCGGTAAGCCCGGTCATTCCGCTGAAACGGATTTGAGGTTGAAAACCCTCGTTCGCCGGATGCTATTCCACGAATCCTGTTTGTGAAGTTCTTCCTGGGGAAACCCCTCCAAGAAACCTTGCGGTATCTCCGAAATCGATCCTTCCTGCCGACTTTTTATCTTGACATGCTCCATTTGAAGTCTATAATCCGTATCTTTTTGAACATAAATCTTTCTATCAGGGATTTTTGAAGGAAGGGAATATGAATTTCTGGCGGGTTCCACTTGATTCTGAAGATATCCAGGTTTCCACCGGTATCGTTCACATACTTGAAGATCGTTGTAAAGGATGCGGATACTGCATTGAGTTTTGTCCCCGGGAAGTCCTCCATTTTTCCTCCCACTTTAATAAGAAAGGCTACCACCCACCCTCTGTCAAGACACCGGAGGCCTGTGTGAATTGCCACTACTGTGAGATCATATGTCCTGAATTTGCCATTTACTCCATCGAAGCACCCTCCAGTGTCTGAATCAAGCCTTGGCGTGATTCAGACACGATTTTGGATTTTGGATTGCGGATTAATGGAGTTCATTATGATGCTCCCGTAAAACGTCCCCAAGGCCGTCATTCCCGCGAACGCGGGAATGACGAAAACGGATAATTTTCGACTTTTTACGTGTTCATCAAAACTGGAGATGCCATGAGAAAAGAGGTCCTTACAGGGGAGTATTTTATGACGGGAGATGTTGCCTGTGCTGAAGGCGCGATAGCTGCAGGCTGCAGATTCTTCGGAGGATACCCCATCACTCCTGCTACGGAGATCGCTGAACATATTTCGGGCCGTTTGCCGGAAGTGGGTGGGACTTTCATTCAAATGGAAGATGAAATTGCAGCCATGGCCGCCGTAATCGGAGCATCCTGTGCGGGCGTCAAGAGCATGACCGCTACTTCAGGGCCCGGTTTCAGTCTGATGATGGAGAACATCGGTCTTGCGGTTATCACGGAGACTCCGTGCGTGGTGGTTAACGTACAGAGGGCGGGCCCTTCAACCGGACTCCCTACACAGGGGGCCCAGGGAGACATGATGCAGGCAAGATGGGGGTCGCACGGGGACTATCAAATCATTGCTCTGGCGCCGTCCTCTCCCCAGGAATTATTTTATCAGACGATCGATGCCTTTAACCTGAGCGAAACGTATCGTGTGCCCGTGTTCATTATGACCGATGAGATGATCGGTCACCTTAGTGAAAGGGTTGTCATTCCCGAAGCAAAGACCATCAAGACGGTTTCAAGGCTCAAACCAAAAGGCAGGAAGGACCGTTTTCTGCCCTTTGCCCCCGGACCCGATGGAATTGCCCCCATGGCGGCCGCCGGTGAGGGATACAATATCCATGTGACGGGATTGACCCATGACGAAAAGGGATACCCCTGCCATGACGGTGGATGCTCAGGAAGCCATGATGGCGCAGCTCATCGGGAAAATCAGGCGGAACCTGGAAGCTATCATCCGGACGGAATCCTACAGGCTTGAGGATGCGGAGATTGTGGTGGTCTCCTACGGTGTTTCGGCACGGACGAGCCTGGCCGCCGTGGATGAGGCCCGAGAAAAGGGGATGAAGGTCGGTTTACTTCGCCTGATAACGGTGTGGCCTTTTCCCGAGGACCGGATCCGGGAGCTTTCCGCAAGGGTCAAAGGCTTTCTTACTGTCGAGATCAACCTGGGGCAGATCCATCTGGAAGTGGAGCGATGCGCCGGGGGAAGGGCGCCCGCTTTTCTTGTGGGCCATCCGGGGGGTACGATTATTACACCGGAACAGGTGGTTGGGACACTGCGTGAACTGTTTTTTTGAGTGAGGAGTAATGAGTAGCTTGGATAAAATCAAAGGTTGTGGCTTGTTCTAACATTGGCCATTAAATTATTTTCTTACTCATAATCTTACTCATAATCATAATCGAGCAGTTCTGAAATAGGCTGTAAAAGAGTATGATTATGATTAGGATTAGGATTAGGATTATGACTCTCCGAATGTACACTCAAATAATTCGGAAAACAAACAGGCCCTGTTCGAGAGGGCTTTTCACTTTAGCGCACTCTTGCTGGTAACAGGAAAAAAATGGACCAGAATAAGTCTATCAGTCATCCCCTCGATTCTCTCCTCAGGACGGACAGGATCCCCCACATCTGGTGCCCGGGTTGCGGTATCGGTACGGCGTTTTCTTCATGTCTTATTGCACTGAAGGAAAGTGGGATTGATCTTGGCAAAACGACCATGGTTTCCGGGATCGGTTGTTCCGGACGGGGCGCCGGATACGTGAACCTGGATTCCTATCACACGACACATGGACGGGCCATTCCCTTCGCAACAGGGATGAAACTGGCAAATCCCGCCCTGAATGTGGTCGTTTTCAGCGGGGATGGAGATCTCTTCGCTATCGGAGGCAACCACTTTATTCATGCCGCACGTAGGAATGTGGATTTGACGGTTGTGTGTGTGAATAATTTCAATTACGGGATGACCGGTGGGCAGGTGGCGGCTACGACGCCTTTATACGTTAAGACCACAACAACGCCCATGGGCAATCCGGACACCCCGTTCAATCTTCCTCTCCTGGCGTACGCTGCAGGCGCCACCTATGTGGCGAGATGGACCATCCTCCATACGCGCGATCTCACGGAGTCCATACGGGAAGCCGTTTTNAACAGGGGATTTTCATTTGTGGAAGTTCTTTCCCCATGCCCGGTCAACTATGGCCGGCGAAACAAAGAGACAGCCCTGGATACGCTTCGGATCTATCGGGACAAGAGCATCATCCGGAACAATGCTCACCCCACGGAACTGGATATCGATTTTGACAGGGCGGTTATTTTAGGGAAATTTGTTCATATGGAAAAGCCTACCTGCACAGACAGATACGATAATACGTGCAGGCCCAATGACCTGCTGGAAGAAGCCGGTCAGGAGTGAAAACCAACATGAGCTCTGTCGAACCTGAAAATGAGACAATGGAAAATCCGGGAGGCGTTGAAATACCAAAGGCCCGGACAGGGAAACAGGAGATTATCTTTACCGGGTTTGGAGGCCAGGGAATTGTTTTAGCCGGCCGGATTCTCGGAAAGGCAGCGGTTATCGGGGATCACCGAAACAGCACCCTTGTCCAGGCCTATGGCCCTGAGGCCCGCGGGGGCGCCTGCAGTGCCCAGGTGATCATATCAGACGGGTCCATTCACTATCCCTATGTGAGACAACCTGCCATTCTGGTCTGCATGTCGCAGGCCGGTTTTGACAAATTCAACCATCAGATGGTGGAAAATGGTGTCCTTCTGATCGATCAGGATCTGGTGAGGCCACCAGAAAAGACAAAGGATTTTTTTTCCATACCATCCACCCGGATGGCCGAGGAAATGGGGCGGAAAATGATGGCGAACATCATCATGTTTGGTTTTTTTACTGCCATTACAGGGGCCGTTTCCGTGGATGCGGCAAGGAATGCCGTGAGGGAGTCCGTACCAAAAGGGACTGAGGATATGAATGCCAGTGCGTTTAACAAGGGGCACGATTACGGTATCGCTGTATTGAAAGGGAAACAAAAGAAAGCCACTGCCGGAAAGGGAGTCCATCCATGAAACGCCCCAAAGATCGCCTTCATAAAGTCATTGTCATCGGGGCTACACCGGCGGGAATTGCTGCTGCCAACAAACTTGGTGAACTTGGCATTCCGGTAATGGTCGTGGATAGCGAGAGCGATCTCGATCGAAAACTGGCCAGGGAGGAATGGCGCCTGGAATCGGGTGTTCCCTTTAATTTCGCCCAGAGATCGGGACTGATCAGGTTGATGCAGAACCCTCTGATCGATTGCGTGCTGCCTGCCCGGGTGGAATCTCTGAAGCATACCTCCCAGGGATTTCGCGCAAAGATCAGAAAATCCCACGTATATGTGGACCCTGATCGATGCGTCCTTTGCGGCCGCTGTGTTCAGGTATGTCCCGTTTTAACCCCTGACGGAAGCTCTCCGATCCTTTTCAATAACAGAAGATCGCTCCCCGGCCGACCTGTAATCGATAAGCGGATGCAACCCCAGTGTCAGGCGGGATGTCCCCTGGGTGTGAACGCCCAGGCCTACATTGCCTTGACAAGAGCGGGGAGATACAGGGAGGCATTTCATATTATCAGAGAAGACAATGTGTTGCCCGGTATCTGTGGAAGGATCTGCACCCACCCCTGCGAAGCGTCATGCCGTCGCGGGGAACTTGATGAGCCGATAGCGATCAGGGATATCAAGCGATTTCTCACCGATTATGCGGCTTCCAATAACGAGGTGATACGACCGGCGCAGATTCCCGGAAATGGGAGGAAGATCGCCGTGGTGGGTTCGGGGCCGGCAGGGTTGGCCGCAGCAGCGGATCTGGCCAGGTGGGGATACGGGGTGACGATTTTTGAAAAAGAAGAAAAGTTGGGAGGGCTCCTTCAGTATGGAATAGGCCCCCACCGGCTGCCGCGAAATATCCTGGATAGAGATCTGGCGTATATTCGAAACCTCGGTGTAACCTTTGTTACTTCCCGTGCCGTTGATTTTCAGAATGGATGGAACCGCCTCAAAAGCGAATTCGATGCAGTGATCCTCACCACCGGTTCATGGGCTGACCGCAGACTTGGAGTCCCCGGTGAGGATCTTACAGGTGTTGACGGATGCCTCCATGTTCTTCGCTCTCTATATCGAAACGGGCTTGGGGACGGCGATGAAACGGCGGTGAAAATAATCAAAAAAAAGAAGGAATCCATCGCGGTCATAGGGGACGGCAATGCAGCGTTCGACCTGGCCAGGACCATGAAGAGGCTGGGAGATCAGGTCACGATCGTCACGTGGTTTCCTGAGGAAATGATCCCCGCGGACAGGGATGAATTGCGGGAAGCGGTGGAGGAAGGGATCCAAATAGTGGATCGAACCCAGGTTGTGGCTTTCAGGGGGGAAGACGGCAGGTTTACCCACCTGGAATGCCGTCCCACAGAACCCGGAGAACCGGATTCCAATGGAATTCCCTGGCCTGTGATCATCGAGGCATCCGAAAAATTCCCTCTCCCTTTTGATCGTGCCATTGTGGCTATCGGCCAAACCGGAGCCCATTCGCCGAAAGAGTCAGGGAGATCCGATGACGCCGACGGTTTGGCGGTAACCTCCGCGGGTTTTCTGCAGGTGAATCAAAAATGGCACACAAACATTCCGTCTGTTTATGCGGCCGGTGATGTGGTTTCCGGGCCTTCCAGCGTGGTCGTGTCCATGGCTTCCGGGAGATCAGCGGCAAGATCCGTCCATGAAGATCTCAGTGGGATAGATGTTTCGAGCAGGAAGAATTCCAGACCGGAACAGGGAGGTTTTCCTGATATCCCGAAAGATATTCCTTCTCTCGCTCGGGTTACCATGCCGGAAAGGCAGCCTTCGGCAAGAAAAGACAGCTTTTTGGAAGTTGCCCTTGGGCTTGGTGAAACCCAGGCCCTCTTTGAATCGGAGCGTTGTCTCCAGTGCGGCATATGCTCTGAATGTTTTTTGTGCCAGGAGGCATGCGGCGCCATTTCCGCCATCAATCATAAGGAAGGGACCCGGGAGCTGATTGAACATGCAGGCGTTGTCATTATTGCCGATCCCGAAAATGCGCCACCCATAAAAGGAGAAGATGTGGTTCGGGCCTATGGCCCGAAAACTGCCAGATCCGATGTCCATGCGATGATAACCAGGGGCTTTGCAGCGGCCGCAAATGCCATGATCATGCTGAGCAGCACCTCTCAGAGGCCAAGGGGAAGGGGGGTGTCCTTCCTGCCGCCGGATCCTGACCTTTCCCCTGAAATTCGGATAGGGATCTTTGTCTGCAGGTGCAATGATGCATTGGGATGGCTTGACGAGATGGATCAGTATGTTCAAGACCTTAAAATTAGAGAAAATGTCGTCCATGCCGAGGTATTGAATGCGGCCTGCATTCCGGAAGGCTCCGTGCATATCCTGCGGTCCATAAGAGAAAAAGGGATTACAAGGATGGTCCTTGCATCGTGCGTGTGCTGCCCTCTTGATTTTGTCTGCAGTACCTGCTCGGACCAGCGGAGCAGACTGAAGAATGCCCTTTTTCGGGGAACCGGCGTCAGCCGGTCCATGGTGGAAACCTGCAATTTGAGGGGAGAGGCCCTTCGTTACATAGCCCGGGAGCAGACGGTGGCTGTCGAGCGTTTTTCCGGGCTGATCGATCGTTCCATTAAGAGGGTTGAAAACCTGATGCCGCTTCCCGCTCCCGTGAGGACCTATAACTTTACCACCGCAGTCATCGGGAGTTCCGAGGCGGCCCTGACCAGCGCCAAAACCCTTTCCCGGGCAGGGCTTGAAGTCTTCCTGTTCGGCAACAGGGATAAACTTCCAGAAGGGGAGTTGCAGTATCAGAATATCCACTGTTTTGAGGGCGCGACGGTGAACGGCATAAGCGGTACCCTTGGAAATTTCCATATTTATGTCAATACGGACAGTTTTTCGCAGACCATCCAGGTTGGGGCCGTCATCCTGGGAGAGAAGTCAAGGGCAAGTATTCCGTATATTCCACAGGAAGGGCTGGACAGCTCCATGATTGCCTCGAAAATGCAGTCGAGAGGTGTCACCGGTATTCCTTTTCTCTATCCTGGAGCAACCTCCATTGCCGGTCTTTTTTTAGCGAATCCAACGGGTGTCCATGTTTCTGAACGGATACATGGTTCCGCAGCCGCGTTATTAGCGGCGGCTGTCATGCCGAGGGGGCCAAGGCAGAGTAAAGGATTTACAGTGGTGGTGGACGAGGAGATGTGCCGGGGATGTGGGAGGTGCTTGAAGGTCTGCCCGTACCAGGCCATCACTTTACACGAAAATCGGGCAGGCGGCTGGCATGGGGAGGTGGATGAAGCGTTGTGCAAGGGGTGCGGCAACTGTATTTCCGTTTGTCCTTCAAATGCAGCCGACAGCCCTTACCGAAACCAGAAATTTCTGGAGAACCTGTTGAAAGAGGTCCTTGTTCAGCCCGACAGGGTTTTCGAGCGATGAGACATAACCTATGAGAGATATGAAAATTATTCTGTTCCTGTGCAGTTGGGGGCCCCATGCAGCGTATCAGACGCTTCAGGACTCCACGGCTTCTATTCCGGGGGACGTAAAGATGGTGCGAATCCCCTGCACCGGAAGAATCAGTAAGGCCCTGCTTTTAAAATCTTTTGAAATGGGAGCAGACGGGGTGGCCCTTGTGGGGTGTGAACCCGGAACCTGTCGTTATGGCACCGGAACCGACAATGCCCATGAGCATGTGAAGGATAGCCGTGGGATTCTGGATCTTCTGGGATTGGGAAGGAACCGTCTTCGATTAGCTACCTTTCTTCCCGATGAGTCGGAGAAACTTCTTACGTTCTTAACCGAATTTACCCGAGAGATAGCGGAAATGGGTGAAAGTCCCGTCATACCGGTCTCGGGAGGGGTGAACAATCAGGAAACAGACAGGGAACTCGGTCGTATTCTTTCCAGCCATGATGTGTATGCCTGCCAGGACTGCGGTAAGTGTTCGTCAGCCTGTCCGTTGACATTGTCCGGGAAGGTTTTTTCTCCGAGGGCCATGGCTGGTGCAGTGATATCCGGACGTTTCGAAGACCCTGGTGTAAAGAAGGATGTGTGGTCCTGCCTTACATGCGGTCTGTGCTATGATCGATGTCCATCGGGCGTGAATTTTTCCGAATTTGTTCGAGATTTGCGTGTTTTTCTCCAGGAGAGAAGTGTGGAACCCCATTTATCCCACGGAGGGTTCTTTCAGTCTCTCATGAGAACCATGACTTCCGAGAATCTACCGATTTCCCACTGGGAGTGGCTTCCATCGGATATCAAGACAAATCCTGAAAGTAAGACCCTGTTTTTTGGCGGATGCGCCCCGTATTTTGATCTCTTTTTCAGAAAACATCTGGGAACCAAAACGCGGGACATCCTGGTGGACAGCCTTCGCCTGCTCAATTTTTTTGACATCCATCCCTTGTTGATTTCTGGTGAGCGGTGCTGCGGTCATGATCTTCTCTGGTCCGGAGACAGGGAAAATTTCCTGAAACTGGCAAGATTGAACGGTGAGATCTTGAATGATAGCGGTGTGGAAGAAATTGTTACGGCCTGTCCGGAGTGCTATCGGACTCTCCACCGGGACTACGGAGATTCCGGAATTCATCTGAACGCCCGGGTAACCCACATCTATGAGCTCCTGGAAAAAGAGATCGACAAAGGCGCGGTTGGTTTCAAAAAAATGGAGAACAGGATCACTTTTCAGGACCCGTGCAGGTTGAGCCGCTTTGAAAATCGTTCTGATTTACCGAGAAAACTGATCGATCGTTTGAACCCGGAGGGATTTGAAGAGATGCGGGACTTCGGGCCCAGTGCCGTCTGCTGCGGGAACAGTGCATGGGTTGGATGTGATGCCTTCAGCAAGGCCCTCCAGGTGAAGCGGATTCGGCAGGCCGTCCGGACGAAAGCTGATTTGTTAGTGACAGCCTGCCCCAAATGCCAGATTCACCTTCGCTGCGCCATGGAAGATCCGTTCTTAGGCGAGGAATTGAATATGGAGATGGCTGATCTCACGAGCGTTCTTGTTCGGAGCATACAGTGGGAATAGGAATAGGGATTTGGGATGTTGAACTGTTTGAGGAAGGTTGGGGCTTGGTTCTAACGTGGTCCATTAGATTTATTTTCTTACTCATAATCTTAATCGTAATCATAATCGGGCAGCTCTAAAATAGACTGTAAAAGAGTAAGATTATGATTACGATTAAGATTATGACCTTCCGAAGGTACTCTCGACTAATTGGATCAAGTGGGCGAAATTAGAACCAAGCCCGAAAATTGAAAGCGGTGTGAGGGAAAAATGAAAAGCAAGGTAAGTGAAGAGGCCCGTATCGGGGTTTACGTCTGTCACTGCGGCTTGAATATCGCGCAGACGGTGGATTGCCAAAAGGTGGCGGAGGCAGCCGCCGATCTTGACCATGTGGTGGTTTCCAAGGATATCAGTTATGCCTGTTCCGAACCGGGCCAGCAGGAGATAAAAGAAG
>BS_KBA_SWE02_21mDRAFT_10000803_pt1 | contig 11899 bp, 18 predicted proteins | sample BalSeasSWE02_21m_FD_9196 | JGI IMG/M metagenome (IMG submission 9196)
AATGTAGGGTTGAGTGATAAAGCTAACTTAATGAAGTTTTTTTACGAAAAAAATAAATCTCTACATAAATAGATAAGTCTATTTATTATTAACACACTACAAAAACTACTTTGATGAAATAATTTAATTCTTTAGCGTTTTGGATTATNCTTAAAAAATTCCCAAATTAAATCTGTTGNAGAAACATTCTTAACTGGTGTATNGCCAAACATTCTAATCTTTTCTCCACCCGGCCACGAGTGTCCNCCGGATAGCATTTTGTAAAGAACAATCTCGGTCCCNTTATTATTTTTATAGTAGGTTTTGTGAAACGATGAGCTTTCTGATTTGTTCATTAAGTAGCATTTGTAATTATCTACCCAGAAGTTAACAACAGTTTCTACGGGAAGTTTCTCAACATCAACCAAAGACTTTTCGCCAACTCCACCGTTGTATGGAATGTGTTGATCATCCGCACTGTTAAAAATAATTAATGAAACCTCACTTTTAGAATCGCAAGAAACAGTATCAAACATACTCGCCGCAACAGGCGCAACCGCCGCAAAATATTCAGGTAACTCACTAGCTAGAAGATAGCACATCATTCCGCCGTTAGATAATCCCGTAGCATATATTCTTTTTTCATCAACATTATATTTTGATTTTATTTCTTTAATAACTGCCTTTATAAAATCAACATCATTGATGTTTTTTTTGTCGGCATATCCGCAGCAATCCCAAGTGTTCCATGTTAATAGTTTTTTATCGAATGAGCCAGTACCATAAGGATAAACAACTATAAAGCCCTCTTCATCCGCTTTTTTAGAAAAACCGGTTTGTTTTTCAGTTAAACCGGGATTTCCCAATCCACCATGAAAAACAAAAACCACCGGATATTGTTTTTGAAAAGTGTATCCAAGAGGCAGATGTGTTTTGAAAAATCTATTACGACCATAAATCATTAATGTATCTTCTACATCCTGCGCTTGAGCGGAAAGTACAAGTGTTGTAAAAAGCATAATTATATAAAGTAATGTTTTCAAAGCTATTTTCTCTGATAGATAAAAGAACAGTTCCTAATTAGTCTTTCAAAACCTGTGCAACAATAAAATTGCTTTAAAAGTAAAAAACCCTCATTTAGAGAGGGTATTTTTACATAAAGGAGGTTAAACTTTCACATTTGTACACCCGAGGGGACTCGAACCCCTGACCAATAGATTAAGAGTCTACTGCTCTACCAACTGAGCTACGGATGCATAGTAAAAATAACGAAAAGCCGTAGTTTCTCAAAGTTTGGATTTAATTAGTTGTTGGTTAGTGCGCTTTAAAATAGAAAGACCGCATTAACTGCGGTCAAATAATCAAACAGGTTATGATTATTAGATCAATGAAACAATTTTTTAATTTCATTTTTCTCTTCGTTCACTGCTATTTTCCATAGCATGTAACAAAATGCAACTATCATTGCAAAAACCATTGCTAAGATTATCGTTTCCATATATCAATCGTTATTATCTTTTCGTTACAAATAAAAAAATTAAGAGGCAAAGCTTTCAATTGCTTCTTCTCTGTTTCTGTATAAATTAAGCACACCATATAAACCTGTTATCTTAAACAGATATAATGCCGATGGCTGCGGAATAACATATTTGAGTTCTCCACTGCGTTCAGCCATTTTTTTAAGAATAACAACCAATGCACCAAGAAAAGTAGAATCAATATATTCACAAGAGCTCAGATCAATTATAATCTTATCATTGTTCATTAAAATGTCGTAGATAAGCTTATCCTTAAATTCTTGAGCTTCCTTAAAAGTAGCCCTGGAGAAATTGACCTTTTCAATCAATATGTCCCCCACGACCTCTCTTGTAAAATCCTCAAAATCCACTTTTACATCTTCATAAGCCGCCGGGACTCCGTACATAATTTTTATCCAATATGTTGTTAATAATTATTTTAATAGATGAATTACAAATACAAGGCCAGAGGTAAATTGTATTAGAATTGTTCATAAATGGATGATTTATCAATATGCAAAAATAAAGCTGCTAGTAAATTGCAAATTGGATATGTTTAGAAATGAAGCAAAATAGTATTCCTGCCACATTTTGAACAAAGATTTACTGAATTATTTTGAAACTGTTAATTGTTCTATAGTAAGTGGTTGCTACACTTTATTTTTAACTGGCTTTGATGATTTGAGATAAGCAAACATTACGTTCAAATCTTCATCAAATGAACGTAAAATTGCGCTGCTAAATGAATATTAACTGTAAAAACAGCATCTCTTTTCATTTTGCCTCCGAATAATAGAGTTTTGATATTGGTGTGCTTTTTGTTAAAAAGTACCGGACAAATTGCGTGACTATGGTTGGTTGTTAAAGACAGTTTATAATGAGCAGTTATTATTAGGCGATATGTGTTGCCCAATGCTAACTAAATCAAACTAACTTAAGGAGAAATTATGAAAAAGTTTTTAGTATTCGTTCTATTGATTGTAGCAGGGTATTTTGCTTACGACAACTTTATTAAAGAAAAAGAAGCTGTTGAGATAAATGCATCGTACAATAAAATGAGAGAGGCTGTGGATATAGATGCACCGGCACTTCAAGCAAGAGATTTTGCTCATTATGCAGGAACAATAAAAAACATAACAGATGAAACATTAAACAACGTAGTAGTTAATTATTTAATTGATGCTCAACCATCTACAGCAAAAATTGATAAGCTTGAACCAGGCGAAGAAAAAACCTTTACCACGAATCCAGTTATGTTAAGACATATGGATCCGGCACATTATTTAAAAAGTGTTGAATACGACGGAAAGTAATTTGTTAAAACCATTTTTATTTTAAGGGATAAATAAAAGTTTTTAGTACTTTAAATATTTTTTAATGTTGACTTGAATCTCTTTTTGATCGTTAATCAGGTTTAATCACATGAATTGTAAAAACTTATTACAACTTATCCAAAAATATTTCTTTCGAAGAAAATATTTTTTTTAATTTTTCATGTTCCTTCTTTTTATAGATTAATATTTTTAGTTTAACACCACAAGTTTTATATCACAAAAGAATTTATTCTTAGCACTTCCAGATATGAAAAAGAAAAAAAACAAAAAGCTCTTACAAGAAAATCCAAACCAATTAAGTCTTGAATTTTTATTTAAAGAAACATCAATCGATGTTCATGTTCCAAAATCTGCTAAGACCGTTTTTAACACACACTTTACTTCGACAAAAAGATTAGCGATACAATTAGCTGAAAGTTAATTATAAATTTTATTTAAAATAAAAAAACCATGGCAAAACCATGGTTTTTTTGTTAGTTACTGTTTTAAAGTTTTATTTTTTATCTAAAATATTCTTAACTGCTTTATCAATCCATTTTTCAAGCAATGGGCCAAGATTTTCACCAGATAGCACCAAAGCCTGATTTTTAGGGGCTAAAAAGATAGTTTCGCCAACAGCATTTTCTGAATCAATCTTTGTTTTTACCCACTCCGAAAGTCTCTTTAACCAAAGTTCTCTATCTTTTTCTCTCACATCACCCTCAAACACAATCAATTCTGCCTCCTTAAACACACATCTAACTTCGTTAAATTTAAACTTCTGCCCATCGGCACCAATCTGATTGAACAAAGAGTTAGATAAGTAGTTAACTTTATATTCACCAACAGCTTGATCAATATCTTTCCACACTTTTGCAACAGGATCTTTATCCATTTTAACCGGTGGATTTACCTGACATAAATTATACTGGTTAAAAAGAAATTCAAGAAATTGTGATACTTCGAATAGTTTTTGATTTATGTCTAAGCCATCCCATCTTTTACGTGAGTTAGTTAGTCTTTTATTTTCTGCAGAAGTTAAATTTGTATAACCTTCTTTAACATTTTGAAGATTTGCCCACTTCTCTAAGGGAATATCCTGATATATCCAGCTGTTTGACGCAATCCAGTTTTGTGTTTCGCTATCAAGTGCATCTGTAAAGAATGAAAAATAATTTGAATCAACTGAGTTGGTTAATCTGTATTGTGCAAAAACGGATTTAATAAGTTTTACTGCTTTTTTCTGATCGTCAACAACACCAACAGAGCTAATTGACTTGTTGATAGACTCTTCTCTTATGCTTCTTGTTGTTACTGAGTTTGATGTATCAAGCCATGATAAAAATGTCATAGGAGTATCAGTGCGACTAATTTCTCCAATCATATTAACACAACTTAACAGAAGGTATGTTCGCAATGAAGAAAGCTCATAAGCTTCGTTTGAAGCATTTATCCATTTAGAAATATCATCATCTAAAAAAAATTTAGAGAGATTAACTCTTCTTAAAACAAACTGAAGTTTATTTTGCAAAGATATTTCCGCTCTATTCCAATTTGGTAATTCAGTCGGTATGATATTTTTAATGATTGTTTTTTCAATCTCTAGATCAAAATCCTCAGTAAATTTATCGGAAACGGTTTCTTTGGTTAACTGGTCTTGCACTTAATTACCTCAAATTGGTTTATTAAAAAACATTTGATGAAGTTTTTAGAAAGATTTTTTAGAAATTTCCTTATCTCTCCAAATGCGATCATTCTATTTTGAACAGAATTGTACAATTATTATTCCATTTCACTATTGAGATTCTGTAAGATTTTCAAAGCGGTGGTGTGAAAATAAAGTAAGTTATCGATTAATTTGGGTAAAATTTACCACAATTATTCTGGCCATATTTAGACAAAAGAGCTTCTATGAGCCAGAAATTGATAAATAATTCTGCATTTATTCATAAGTTTACCACTCAAATTAAACAGAGAAACATGGAATCTTATTTGGGTTTTTTAGCTGCTTTTTGCACAACGATTGCTTTCATTCCACAAGTTATAAAGGTTTATAAATCAAAGCATACAAAAGACATTTCTTTGGGAATGTTTTTATTATTGAGTTTTGGGATTCTGCTCTGGATTGGGTATGGGCTGATGATAAAATCTTACCCTGTTGTAATTGCAAATGCGATAACAATAATTTTGTCAGGTTACATTCTTATTATCAAAATAAAGCTGGATGTTTTATCATCTAAAAAGAATTGAGATAGTCTTTGGACAAAGGCAATCGCACAGAATACACTTTAAATTATTTTTCACCGGCATTTGTAATAATCGCAGCATCACTTTGGGCTGTTGATGGAATTGTTCTACGTCCTTCGCTGTACAGCTTGCCTGTTCCATTAGTTGTGCTCAGTGAAAGCTCTATCGTTGCTATTATACTGACTCCATTTTTTATTAAAAAATTTTCTTCATTAAAACATCTAAAGAAAAAAGATTGGCTGGCATTCTTTGGCGTTGCATTACTTGGCGGAGCAATAGGAACAATGGCAATTACCAAAGCCTTGTTTTATGTAAACTTTGTTAACCTTTCTGTTGTAATTCTTTTACAAAAACTTCAGCCGGTATTTGCAATTTCACTCGCAACAATTTTTTTAAAAGAAAAACTTCCAAAAAAGTTTTTTCTTTGGGCAGGATTAGCAATTACTGGTGCATACTTTATGACGTTTGGATTTTCAACACCAAATTTTTCAACAGGAGATAAAACCACAATTGCCGCATTATTTGCATTGCTTGCCGCATTAAGTTTTAGTTCTTCAACCGTGCTTAGTAAGCGCGCATTAAGAAATGTTGATTATGAGATGGGAACATATTTGCGGTTTCTTTTTGCATCAATTATTATGCTATTGATCGCAACAACCACAGGAGATATTTCCAGTATCGGCGATGTTACTTCGAAACAGATTATTATCTTTTTAATCATCGCTTTTACAACGGGTGGAGCTGCAATTTTCCTTTACTACTATGGATTAAAAAGAATTTCCGCTTCAGTTGCTTCTATATGTGAACTTGCATTTCCATTAACAGCAGTAGTATTAGAGTATTTTGTTCACGGAAATATCCTCTCCCCAATTCAATGGATTGGTGCTGCGGTTTTATTGATAAGTATTTTAAAGGTAAGTGGAATAAATGTGTTTACCCTAGATTATAGAGATTAATTTCCCGTCTGTTTGGTGCTTATAAATATTATTTCAGGGTAAGATATTATGTTGTGTTTTCTAAGAAATGAAAAAGGCGATTGTTTTATAGCCTTAGGTTCTTTATTACATTTTAAGTTTTACTTAACGACACTCCACAAATTTTTATTTTTTAAACCGAATGAAACAATCTTTGCATCTTTAGGAACTTGAAATGCACATAATAAAGATCTTGCTTTTGTTTTTGAAGGAAAGTTATGTTGAAGGAAAGTTATCACCAAAGCAAAGGTTATATGCCTTCTGATCCTGTTTTTCGTGTTCTGTTTTTGTAAGATAAAAAGAAATGATGCCTGCACCTTTTAAACCGGAACGATATTCATTTCCGGCAGCATCTTTAAGATTAATGCTCATAGTATATTCTGCGCCCATTTCGATACTGCCAGGAGATATGTTTTCAATTGTAATATCTGCAATTAAAAATTTATTGCCACTACCTGCTTTAGCGTCATTAAACTCAATCAGGTTATGCAGTTTTATTTTAACGTCGTTGTTTTTTACTTCGGATTTAACCGTATTGTTATTTTGGGAAATGCTTATTGAGGTAATAAATATTATAAGCAGAAATATTTTAAGGTGTGTTTTCATATTAATCTTTCTCATTGCTTGTGTATGTTTAAGAATTATTCTAATAAAATTCAATTTAGTTAACTTTACTTTCATTTATTCTGTTACTAATCAAGATAAATATTATAGCAAACAAAATCTCTCCAAGTATTTGCACAGATCTCATGTACCTCAACAATTGTTCCGCTTTTAGTTGTGTAAAATCACTATACAATCTAATCAAGCGGTGTAAATATGATCAATATCGTAAATACTTACGCACACAAAATTATACAGATTAGGCCGATTAGAGCAAATGAAAAATTATTGTTCGTTAATAAGTGCGTGGTTAAATTGCCTCCATTATTTTTGAAAGGATAGATTGTGGAACAAACTGGAACAATGCAAAAACTAAAATCAGATTTTCAGCATTCATTCTGGGTTGCAAATGGAATGGAGCTTTTTGAAAGATTAGCTTATTACGGACAGGCAACAATCCTTAGCGTTTTCCTCAGAGATCATTTAAAGTTTGACGAAGTACAAGCAGGACAGCTTTCTTCAATCTTTGGCGGATTGATTTATTTTCTTCCAATCTTTGCCGGTGCCCTCGCAGACAAATTTGGATTTAAAAAAGCTTTCTCGTTTGCATTTTTTGTTCTTGCAATTGGGTACTTTCTTATTGGTTCTACCGGAATGACGGCATTTGCCGGGTGGTATTCTGATACAAATCTTTTCTTAATCCTTTCAATTATATTAATCTTCACTGCAATCGGTGGATCGTTTATAAAACCAAGTGTACTCGGAACGGTTGCATTAACAACAACACACGAAACCAAATCACTGGGTTATGCAATATATTATTGGCTTGTAAATATTGGTGCTGCAATTGGCCCATTGTTGGCATACTTTGTTAGAGATTCATTCGGAATTGAGTTTGTGTACCTCGTTTCAGCTGCGAGTTGTGCGTTAATGTTTTTTACTACATTGTTTATCTTTAAAGAACCCGAAGCAAAAGTTGCTGAAAAACGAGACGATATTGTAGTGGTTGCAAAAAACTTAATCACGGTAATTAAGAATGTTAAGTTTATGTTTTTCCTAATGCTTTTTGCTCTTTATTGGATAGTATTCTGGGAATTTTTTATTGTGATTCCATTTTACGTTTCAGATTACATTTCTCCCGATGCACCGATTGAATTAATTCTTTCTGTAGGTGCATGGACAATTATACTTTTACAAATTCCGATTAACAGATTTACAAAAAACATTCCCACACCAACCGCAATTATGATAGGATTTGTTTTTGCAGCACTAAGCTGGTTCCTTTTATACTTTTCGCAAATTGCAGGCATTACCGTAGGTATCGGGTTAATCATATCAACAATATTTATTTTTTCTGTTGGTGAACAAACCCAAGCACCACGCTTTTATGAATATCTTGCTGATCTTGCACCTAAAGGACAAGCCGCCTTATTCCAGGGATTTGCATTTCTTCCAATTGCAATAGCGTGGTTAGTCGGTGGTACATTTGGCGGGTGGCTATATCAAACATTTGCAACAACAGCAAAACAGCCGGAAATGGTTTTTCTTGTAATTGGCTTAGTTGGCGTTGTTGGAGCTGTCTTGATGTTTGTGTACAATTCTTTTATGAAGAAGAATTAAGTAAAATATCATCATTCTGACTGAAGTCGAAAATCCTTTATTTTGATCTATTCGCTTCAGCCAGAGTGTTCTTTTTCACATTTTTCAACTGAATCCTTTTCGTAAATTACTTATCAAACTAAACACAAAATTGAAGGCTTATGACAACCGAACAAATTATTCTGTATGTATTTCTTGCTCTTATCATCTATTACGTTGGAAAAAAGATTTATTTAATAAAATCAATAAAACAATATTCTCCTGTTGATGCTTCGGCAAAAGTAAAACAAGAAAGAAACGTTGTTTTTCTTGATGTGAGATCAGAAAAAGAAAGAAAACAAAGCTCGATTAAGGGTTCTTATCATATTCCAGTAGTAAATATTAAAGATAGAGAACAGGAATTAAAAAAGTTTAAAGATGCAGAAATAATTTGTTATTGCCATACCGGAAGCCGAAGCCTGACTGCTGCATCTAAACTAAAGAAAATGGGATTTAATGCAAGTAACTTAAGTGGAGGAATGATTCGTTGGAACGCATCAGGTTTGAGATAATAATGAAATGGGCTAAACGCATTCTACCTGTTGTGGTTGGTGCGGTCGGAGGATTTTTATATTACTATTATATTGGATGTAATCGTGGATGTGCAATTACTGGCAATCCTTATATCAGCACAGCATATGGTGCTTTTGCAGGATTTCTATTCGTTGATTGGAAATCCATTTTTAATAAAAATAAAAAAGAAGAAATAAAGGACGTTAAATAATGAAATACGGATTTTCAAAAACAACAGACTATAGCTTTGAACAAGCAATTGAAAAAGTAACCGAAGAACTAAAGAAAGAAGGCTTCGGTATCCTTACTACTATTGATGTAAAAGATACTTTAAAGAAAAAGATAGATGTTGATTTTAAAAAGTACACCATTCTTGGTGCATGCAATCCAAAACTCGCACACAACGCATTACAGGTTGAAGAAGAACTAGGGTTACTTTTGCCGTGCAATGTTATTGTTTATGAAAAAAATGACAAAACAGTGATTTCTATTTTTGATCCAAGGATAATGACTTTGGTAATAGATAACCCGGATATGAAACCTGTTGCTGAAGAAGTAAAAAATAAATTAGAAAAAGTTTTAGCAGCGGTTTAATAAATTACCGTCATCCTTCGACAAGCTCAGGATGACATTAGCTAGGCAAAATGGACACTTATTTTAAGAAATTATAATAAAAATAAAAAATCATAAGAAAGGCAATCAAATGACAGAGCAATTAACAAAAGAAACTTTTTTAACTAAAGTTTTTGATTACGAAAAAAACCAGGACTGGAAGTATAATGGCGAGTTACCGGCAATTATAGATTTCTGGGCTCCTTGGTGTGGACCTTGCAGAATGGTTGGTCCGGTTCTAGAAGAATTATCCGAAGAGTATAAAGGAAAAGTTAACATCTTTAAAGTTAACACAGATGAAGAACAAGAACTTGGTTCCGTATTTGGAATCAGAAGCATTCCTTCAATATTATTTGTTCCTATGACGGGACAACCAAAGATGGCTGTTGGCGCTCTTCCTAAAGAATCTATTAAACAGACAATTGATAAAGAACTATTGGTTCCCGTCTCCTAAAAATATTCTTTCATAAGCCCAATGACTTAACGCATTCTGGTAACGGGATGCGTTTTTTTTAAACTTATTTTGTGAAATTATTTGAAAAATCAAAAACATAGATTTGTCACTTCGACCAAAGGGAGAAGTCTTTTAATTCGTATAGATTTCTCAGTCGTGGACTCCTTCGAAATGACATTTATTGAATTTTCACAACACTTGACCACATCTATTTTTATCAACAAGTAAAATTTTTCTGCCATATTAACCGAATCAAAATAGAGATCAAGCAGTTTTAACCAATTATTTAACTATTTGATCATTGCTTAAAAGATTTATGACGGTATAATTTTTGAAAATTCAAGGATTATTTGAATTATCTACGGATAGTCAACATGGTTAATTAGAATTACACTTAAGGAATTTTTTATGCAAAAAATAATAGTTTTATCAGCATTTATCTTTATGATAATAATTGGATGTTCATCCGCCCCGGAACTTGTTCCAGATCCAAAGCAAGTTACATTTCTTACCAATGGAATATGGCTGGCTATGCTGCCCTGCGCCGATTGTGAAGGAATTGACTATCAGCTTAATTTAAAGGCCGATTATACGTTTAAGCAAAAATCAGTTTATAAAGGCAAGGGAGAAGAGATTTTTATCGATGAGGGTAGGTGGGGTTTTGTTTCAGATTCAGTAATTGCATTATCCGGTAGCGATGATTACAAAATGTTTCTTATTCTTGAAAACGGGTTAGTTATGCTTGATCAAAACGGAAACAGAATCGAGTCTTCCTTTAAAGATAAATATTACTTAAACAAAGATGACGGCTCAGTTAAAGAGACGAAAAAGGTTAACCTGTTCAAGAAGTTGTTGAGATGAATTCAACTTATTATCAGAGTAAGTTTCTGAATGGCGTTGATTTTTTTGCCAGAGGAAACGAACCTAACTGGACTCTGGAAATTGATTTTGAAAAATCAATGAACTTTGCAACTATGGATGATATAAAAGTAAGCACGCCAGCCGTTGAAGGAATAAAAGCACAGGATTCTGATGTTACATTGTACAGCGTAAAAACAGATAGCGGCGAATTAGTAGTTACACTGATAAAAGACAACTGCCAGGATAATATGTCGGGTGAAAATTTTTCTTACAAAGTAAGAGTTGAAGCCAAAAGTCCTGCTGATTCTAGTTTCAAAACATTTGAAGGATGCGGAAAGTTTTTGTACGATATCCGCTTATATGATATATATGTAATGAAAGAAATGACAGGCTTTAATTTGAAAAAAGAAAAATTACAGAAAGGATTGCCGCAGTTCGAATTTAATTTAACCGATATGAGGTTTGGCGGACATGCTGGGTGTAACAGTTTATCCGGCAGCATTAATGTTGTTGGTAATAAAATTAGTTTCGGAAAATTAATGGGCACCCTTATGGCTTGTCCGAATATGAAGGTAGAAAAGGCTGTTATTGGGGCACTAAATGACAAAACCGTTACTTACAGCATTGATAAAATGAAACTTACGCTTCTTAGCGGTAAAACTAAAATGGTTTTGAAGAAGGTGGATTAGTACAATTAAAAAATTGAAAAGATAAAAACATTTTATAAGGACACAAGAACTCGTGTCCTTTTTTATAATATAAAAGATTACAAAACCATCTTTACAAACTCATTAGCTTTCAGCTTTGCAAAGATAATATCACGGATAACTTCGGAGGTAACAAATACTTTTAAGTTGAGACTAAAATATTTTCCTTTTGCACTTACGTTAGAAGAAGATATTTTATAATCCATTCCTTCAACAATTTGTTCGATAGCTTTTATCATTTCATCAATGTCAGTCCCAATAACTTTATAATCCCAATCGCAAGGATATTCTATATTTGGTTTTTTGCTGTTTGAATCGAGAATCATAAAAAATAATTGTTATAAGTTTAATGTGTCATTCCCGTGAAAACGGGAATCCAAAGGATTAAAATAATAGATTCCCACTCCTTCCTACCTTAGGCAGGTTCGTGGGAATGACTGAACAAGAACCTACTCTTTATTAACTAAGAAAACACCGGCGG
>BS_KBA_SWE02_21mDRAFT_10000804_pt1 | contig 11898 bp, 12 predicted proteins | sample BalSeasSWE02_21m_FD_9196 | JGI IMG/M metagenome (IMG submission 9196)
GCCGCTGTGAATACGGGCATGGCTTGCTGGGCGTACCCCGCCCTTGGCGCCTGGATGGCGGGGCTGTCTGCCGCCCATTGAATCGGGCTGTATGGAGCCATATCGCCAGGCCGGCCGTTGCGGGGGAAATCCATGGCCAGGTAGACATTTCCGGCTCTGGCTATGCTTTCCGCAAGATTCGAGTCGGTACCCAGGTNCCCCAGGGCCTGATCCAGATAGGCCATGGGTTCAACCAGCGATTTGCCCCTGGCGGCCTCTGATTTGAGGCGCTCTCGCAAACCTGTCAGGTAAAACAGGCCCAATTCGTTTTGTGGCGAGTCCAGCCTGACCGTGGTGGCTATACTGCGGGCGCCGTTGGCGGCCAATTGGTCGATAACCTGGGCCAAAACGTTTCGTTGCCAGGGCCAATCACCCACATTGTCCAGGCTTTTGCGATCAATCGCGATGATTGCGATGTCGTTGGACGGTGTCTGGATTGACCATTTCATGGCACGCGTCAGCACGCTGGATTCAGCATTTTGCATGGCGTTGCCGAAGGGAAATACTGCCAGCAGCGTGAACGCGCAGCTATAAGCCAGTGCGACCAGCCAGTTCGAACGCCAAATAGCAGTTGTGCCCAGACTCATTCTGACCCCGAGAGTGAACCAGATATGAAGTCTATTCGATAATGCGTTGTTAGTTCTAGGATTTTTGTGTCGTTTGCCAGATAGCTTACCGTTGGCACCGGCCACACGACGAGAGCGTCAGTCCCGCATTGGGTGTTTGCCAGGTGTCAGGGACTCCAGCGCCCAATCCAGCGCTTCCTGCAAAGTATTCACCGGGACTATTTTCAATCCCTGCACCGATTCCCTGGGCGCATTCGCCGCTGGCACTATGGCTGTCTTGAATCCATGTTTCGCCGCTTCTCGGATGCGCTCTTGCCCATTGGCACAGGGCCGTACTTCACCGGAAAGGCCTACCTCGCCGAACGCAAAAACGTCGGGGGGAATGGCGCGGTCGCGCAGGCTGCTGAGCACGCTCAGGAGGATGGCCAGGTCTGCGCTGGGCTCACTGACGCGTATTCCTCCGACCACGTTTATATAGACATCCTGATCATGCACAGCGATGCCACCGTGGCGATTAAGAACCGCGAGCAGCATTGCGACCCGAGTGTTGTCTATTCCCACCGTCACGCGGCGCGGATTGCCCAGCGCGCTTTGGTCAACCAGGGCCTGTAACTCAACCAGCAGGGGGCGGCTGCCTTCCCATAGCACGGTCACGATGCTGCCAGGCAATTCCTTGTTGGACTTACTGAGGAATATCGCGGACGGATTTCGCACTTCCTTCATGCCGGTGCCAGTCATCGCGAACACACCGATCTCAGCCACCGATCCAAAGCGGTTCTTGTCAGCGCGTACAATCCGGTAGCGTGTGTCATCGGTGCTGGACAACATCAGGGTAGCGTCCACCAGGTGGTTGAGCGTCATCGGACCCGCCAGGTTTTCGCTCTTGGTGATGTGGCCGACCAGGATGACCGTGGACTTCAGACGCTTTGCAAAGCGACTTAGCACGTTTGCACATTCGCGCACCTGAGTGGTGCTGCCGGCCAAAGAGTCGATATCCGGGTGATGCATGACCTGGATGGAATCCACGATGACCATTGCCGGCCGCTCCCGCTCCATGATCGACGTAATCACCGTGATGTCCGTTTCCCCCAGGACCCTGAGCTTGTCGGTCTGCAACTGCAGGCGGCGAGCGCGATCGGCGATCTGCTCCAGTGACTCCTCGCCCGCCACATACAGTACTACCTGGGTATCGGCCACCTGGCATGCGCTCTGTAATAAAAGAGTGGATTTTCCGGCCCCGGGAAAGCCGCCCAGCACCAGGGTGCTACCTCGCACCATTCCTCCGCCCAGCACCCGGTCAAACTCCGCCAGACCGGTGGAAAGCCTTGGAATGCTGTGCCTCGCGACCTGGTCCAGGGTGGTTACCTGGCTGTCGCCACTGCCTGCCGGAGTATTACGCGATGGCGCCACACTAAGATGTTGGGCCAACGTGTTCCACTCTCCGCAGCCGGAACACTGACCTGACCACTTGCTATGATCGGTTCCGCAGTCCTTGCAGCGAAAGACGGTCTTGGGTTTCTTACTAATGCCAGCCATGTTTGCCTGTGGGTTGATTGATTCTGCGAGCATCCTCGGAAGGTAGACCAGCCTACCGCGATAGTCGATGGATGTATCGGCAATATATTGCCGTATTGCAGACCTAGTCGGGTACCAGTAACCGGATGCGCACGGTCTTGACGGTGTTTTCTGCAGTTTGCAGTATGGTCATGCCGTAATGGCGGATATTCAGGGTTATGCCGGGTTCGGGTATATCGCCCAGTGTCTCCACCACGAGTCCATTCAGGGTTTTCGGTCCATCCGTGGGCAGGTCCCAGTTCATGCTGCGATTGAGGTCCCGCAAGTTGGCAGAGCCGGACACCACATAATTGCCATCGGATTCGGCATGCACGTCCGGATTTATGGTGCCGGGGGCCGACGTGAATTCACCTACAATTTCTTGCAGGATGTCAGCCAGCGTCACCAGTCCCTGGATGTCACCGTATTCATCCACCACCACGCCGAAGCGCCGGTTCTGGCGCTGGAAATTCAGCAATTGGGTATTTAGCGGGGTCCCCTCGGGAACGAAATACGGGTCCCGGGCGGCTTGCTCCAAGGTCTGGGGCGTCAGGCGCTGATGAGCCAGGTCGCCGATGATTTTGCGCAGGTGCAGAATGCCGACGATGTTGTCCAGGCTGTCGCGATAGAGGGGCACCCGGGTGTGCTGACTGGTCTGGATCTGCCTGAGTACTTCGTCCCAGTCGTCATTCAAATCCAGTCCCTGAATGTCTGAACGCGGCACCATGACGTCGTCAACGGTAATGTTTTCAAGGTCCAGGATGCTTAACAACATTCGCTGATGCTTGCGTGGAATCAGTGAGCCCGCCTCGGCAACCACCGTGCGCAACTCTTCGCGGCTAAGCGCGTCGCTCGACGCTTTGAGGGCTGACAGACCCAGCATGTACAGGATCAGGTGGGTGACACCATTTAGCAGCCACACCAGAGGACCCAGCAATTTCAACAGAGGGTAATAGATGTATGCCGACGGGAACGCGATACGTTCCGGATGCAGCGAGGCGATGGTTTTGGGTGTCACCTCGGCAAATATCAGCAATACCACGGTCAGGATCAGCGCGCCTGCAGCGATTCCGGATTCGCCGGCGATGCGCATGCTGATGACGGTGGTCAGCGAGGCTGCAAGGATGTTTACCAGGTTGTTTCCCAACAAGATCAGGCCGATCAGCTTGTCTGGTCTGCGCAGAAGTGTATCGGCGATTCTCGCCCCCCGGTGCCCGGCTCTCGCCTGGTGACGAAGACGGTAGCGGTTCAGGCTCATCAGTGCGGTTTCCGAGCCCGAAAAGAAGGCGGAAAGCAGCAACAGCAGCACAAGAATGCCGAAAAGGAGGGAGGTCGGAGTGCTATCGTCCAAGAGGTTTCACGTGGTTTCGCGACAGAAGTTATTGAAAATACTGAAGGCGCTCTATCAGCCTGTCAAGGCGCGGGCAAAGACCAGTGACTGCTGAGTATGGTCTCCAGGACCAATTTGCTGCCGAAATAGGCCAGGGCCAGGAACACAAATCCCACCAGGGCCATATACACGGCTTTCTTGCCGCGCCATCCACGGCGCCATCTTCCTACCAGCAGTGTGGCGAAAATCAGCCAGGCCATGACAGAGAGCACAGTCTTGTGGGCAAGGTGTTGGGCAAACAGGTTGTCGACAAAAATCAGCCCGCTGAACAGGCTCAGGGTGAGCAATATAAAGCCCACACTGAGAATGGAAAACAGAATCTGTTCCATTCCTTCCAGCGAAGGCAGCATCAACAACCAGCCACTGGGTTTGCGGTTGCGCAGACGGGTGTCCTGCAATGCGATTGCTACCGCCATCAGGGCACCGATCCCCAGCAAGGAATAGGCGGTGATTGATATCAGTATGTGGCTGGTCAGTTGCCAGGTCACATCGGTAAGGATGGGTTCGCCCAACGGCAGGTAGCTGGTCGCCACCCCAAGAAGCGCAATGCTCAGCAGCAGGCTGGATAAGCCCACCATGCGCTCTTTTCGGCTCAGGAACAGCGCAATCCACGCGGTCAGCCATCCAAGCATCGAGGACATATTGGTGGCGCCCAGGGCCAGGCCGCCGTCCACATGTATCGCCCGGTACAACCAGTAACCATGCAGCAGCACGCCAAGACCGACAAACGCGGTTCCAAGGCGATGATTAAGTGTTCCGGTAGTTCGCTTTAGGGCCGAATTTCCCAGCAGGAACATTGCCCCTACGTAGAGCAAAAGAACTGTGATTCGTAACACAGAAATGGTATCCACTATAACTTAGCTTGGGTGTTGAAATCTTCGCACATGGCGATGAATAAGAGAAGTCCGCGAAAACACCAACACCGATGGAGTCCGGAGCGGGCAGGGCTCCGGGGGAACGCAACGCAAATGCAGGTAAGAATCCTAGGATGTAGTGGAGGAATAGGCGCGGGCCTGAAAACCACCTCTATTTTGCTCGACGATGACGTGTTGATTGATGCGGGCACAGGCGTTGGAGATCTGTCGCTCGAGGAATTGCGCGGCCTGCGGCACGTGTTTCTTACCCATTCCCACCTGGATCATGTCGTTGGACTGCCCTTGTTCATCGACGCGGCCTTTGAGGCCTACCTCGAAAATCCTCTGCAAGTGCACGCCAGCCAGTCAACTATAGACGCTTTGCGTGCGCACTTGTTCAATGATGTGATATGGCCTGACTTCTCGATACTACCCAGTGCTGCCGATGCGGTTATGCATTTCGAACCGCTGGCGGCGGGCGATGTACTTGACATCAATTCACGGCAAATCACGGCGGTGGCCGTCAAGCACTCAGTGCCCACCCTGGGTTACTGCGTGGAAGCCGGCGGCAAGGTACTCGCCTTCAGCGCCGATACCACCAATAACCAGACTCTCTGGCCCGTGCTTAATGCCTATGAGAACGTGGACGTGCTGGTTATCGAAGTATCGTTTCCAAACCGGCAGGCTGAACTGGCCGAGAAATCCGGGCATTATTGCCCGCGGACCTTTGCCCAGGATCTGGCAAAGCTGAATCACAATTCGGCGATCTGGCTTACGGCCATGAAGCCCGGTGAGGAAGAGATAATCATGGATGAAGTCCGCGCGGAATTGCCTGATCGCACGGTGCGGCGTCTCGAATCCGGGGTGGTATTCTACCTGTAGTCCGACGATTCTTCCCGATATGGGCGGACTGGAATTTTTGCCCAGCCTGGCCTCTCTCCTTTAAGATGCTCCCCCTCGAGGCGTAGCTGTCGCCGGCAAGTATTTGACGGATATGTTTGATCAATTAACTGAAAGACTTTCATCGGCGGTCAGTGCCCTGCGCGGCAAGGGCCGCATTTCCGAGGACAACGTCAAGGATGCCTTGCGCCAGGTCCGGATGGCCCTGCTTGAAGCCGATGTAGCGCTTCCTGTGGTGAAAGTCTTCATTGACCAGGTCAGGCAGAAGGCCCTGGGCGAGCAGGTCTTGCGCAGTCTTACGCCCGGCCAGGCCCTGATCAAGATTGTCCATGGCGAGCTGGTAGCCATCATGGGCGAGGGTGACGGCGAGCTTAACCTTCGCACTCAGCCGCCAGCGGTAATTCTGCTGGCTGGACTGCAGGGTGCGGGCAAAACCACCAGCGCTGCCAAGCTGGCTCGCTATCTTATCCAACGACATAAGAAAAAGGTGCTGCTAGCCAGTGCCGACGTGTATCGGCCGGCAGCTATTTTGCAACTCCAGCGGCTGGCCGAGCAGGTAGGCGCCGGCTTTGTGCCCAGCGAGGCCAGCGAGGATCCACGGCTAATCGCCATGCGAGCCCTGGATGAGGCACGCCGCAGCCTGGCTGACGTGCTTATTCTGGACACCGCCGGCCGCCAGCACGTGGACAAGGACATGATGGAGGAGATCAAGCTCCTGCATTTGGCCGTGTCGCCTATTGAAACATTGTTTGTCGTGGACAGTATGGCCGGTCAGGATGCAGTAAATGCCGCCAGGGCATTTAGTGAGGCCCTGCCGCTTTCCGGCGTGATCCTGACCAAGGCAGACGGTGATGCCCGGGGTGGAGCCGCGTTATCGGTGCGGCATATTACCGGGTGCCCGATCAAGTTCCTGGGTGTGGGCGAGAAAATCGACGCCCTGGAGCGTTTCCATCCTGAACGCGTGGCCTCGCGCATCCTGGGTATGGGTGACGTGCTTGGCCTGGTTGAGGAAGTGGAGCGCAAGGTTGACAAGGACCAGGCTGAAAAACTTGCACGCAAGGTCCAGAAGGGCAAGGGACTTGATCTACTGGATCTGCGGGAGCAATTACAGCAGATGCTTAATATGGGTGGATTGTCCGCCTTAATAGACAAGCTGCCTATGGGTGCAAAGCTGCCGGCAGGCGTCGCCGACCAGGCCGGCGACAAGCAGTTACGGCGACAAATTGCCATTATCAATTCCATGACGCCCCAGGAGCGAAAAATCCCGGCGGTCATCAACGGGTCCAGGAAGCGCCGGATAGCCCTGGGTTCCGGGGTCCAGATCCAGGACGTGAATCGCTTGCTCAAGCAACACAAGCAAATGCAAAAAATGATGAAAAACAAAAATTTATTCAAGCAACTTGCCTCGATGAACAAGAGCGGGTTCAGGGGCTAGGGGGGCGAGGATCAAAAGAGTTTAAGACACGGTAGTAGTCGCGGGAGGGAGAGCCTGTGACCCGACAAGTTGCTGTTTTACTGGATGTTGTGGGGGTTTTGGAGTCGTGGAGAGTCGTCCTGTGGCCCGCCACTCTCCGATAATTGTCCGCAGGGTTCGGAAAAGCCTTCCAATTTTCTCTAAAACCTATAAAATGCTCGGTTTACTGCGGCCCCCCGCTGGAAGGCGGAGGGCCGGTTTATTTCAGCATAAGCATTGACAAGCTAGATAGCGGGTATTGAAGCAGATGGTAACTATTCGTCTTTCGCGCGGTGGCGCGAAAAAGAAGCCTTTCTATCACTTGGTGGTGACCGATGGGCGTAACCGCCGTGATGGCCGTTGCATCGAGAAAGTTGGGTATTTCAATCCAGTGGCAAAGGGCAAAGAGATTCGCCTGCACATGGAACTGGATCGGATTGAGCATTGGGTTGGCCAAGGCGCCCAGCCCAGCGATCGTGTGGCCGACCTGATCAAGGATTTCCGCAAGCAGGCTGCTGCCTGATTCCTGTGGAAATCACGGACTGGGTTCAGCTCGGCAAGATCAGCGGGCTGTACGGAGTCAAGGGTTGGGTGAAGGTCTTTTCCTACACTGACCCGAGAGATAACATTCTTCAGTACCAGCGCTGGTTCCTGGATTTGAACGGGAAGCGCAGCGAAGTGGAACTGGATTCAGGGCGTGTCCACGGAAAGGGCATCGTCGTGCAGATCCAGGGTGTTGAAGACCGGGAATCGGCTGCGCAATGGCTCGGTGCGGAAATTGAAGTCCCGCGCTCGGACATGCCGGCTAGCGAGGATGGCCGATGGTACTGGATGGACCTGATCGGCTTGCAGGTGGTTACCACCGGGGGCGTGGCGCTGGGCCAGGTGTCCGGGATGATGGAAACTGGGGCCAACGATGTGTTGGTGGTGCAGGGGGACCGGGAAAGACTGGTTCCGTTTGTAATGGGCCAGTACGTTAAGCGGGTGGACCTGGACACCGCGGTGATTGAGGTGGACTGGGACCCGGAGTTTTGACGCGGGAACCATGCATATAGAAGTTGTTTCACTTTTCCCCGAGCTGGTCGAGGCTGGTGTGAGTTTCGGGGTGATAGGTCGGGCAATGCAGCGCGGCCTGACGTCGGTGGGGACGGTAAACCCAAGAGAATTTGCCGATGATCGGCACAGAACGGTGGACGACAGGCCATATGGCGGCGGCCCCGGGATGGTGATGAAGGTTGAACCGTTACGCAGTGCCATTAACAAGGCGCGCGAAAGGGCCCCTGAGGGCTCGCCGGTGATCTACCTGAGCGCCCAGGGCAGGGCTTTTGACCAGGCCAGGGCGCAGGAACTGGCCAGTCTGCCGGGGCTGATCCTGGTGGCGGGGCGTTACGAAGGCGTGGATGAGCGCCTGGTAGAGTGCGAGGTGGACGAGGAATTGTCCATCGGTGATTACGTCCTCAGTGGCGGAGAATTGCCGGCGCTGGTGGTGATTGATTCGGTGCTGCGGCTTTTGCCGGGAGTACTGGGCGACGAGGATTCTGCGGAGCAGGATTCCTTCGCCGCCGGCTTGCTGGATTGTCCGCATTACACGCGACCTGAAGAGGTCGATGGGCTGCGGGTGCCCGAGGTGCTACTTGGTGGCAACCACGAGCAAATCAGGCAGTGGAGGCTCAAGCAAGCGCTTGGGCGTACCTGGCTGAGACGGCCAGAGTTGCTCGCGGCCATGACCTTGGATGTTGAGCAGCAGGAATTATTGAGCGAGTTTATCGCCGAGAGAGGCGGGGAACTTTAGTTTTGGTTAGAGACCGGCGTGAGCGGGATATCGACATGAGCAACATAATCGAGCAACTTGAAAAAGAACAGATGGGTCGTGAGATCCCTGAATTTGGACCCGGCGACACGGTCGTGGTGCAGGTAAAGGTGGTTGAGGGTACACGTGAACGTCTGCAGGCTTACGAGGGCGTGGTAATCGCCAAGCGTAGCCGTGGGCTGAACAGTGCCTTCACCGTGCGCAAAATTTCCCATGGCGAAGGTGTGGAGCGCGTGTTTCAGACTTACAGCAAGGTAATCGAGTCGATTACCGTGAAGCGCCGCGGCGATGTGCGTCGCGCCAAGCTGTACTACCTGCGCGATCGCACCGGCAAGGCCGCCAGGATCAAGGAAAAGATCTAACACGGGTAGTGCCCGGATTTCTGGATAAGGCAAGTGCGCATGGAAAATCTACCCGCACTTGCCTTTTTCATTTTTGGTACTGCTGACCGTTTTTTGATCCCAGTGAACCTTCTGGTCTGAACACGATCCAATTCTATCGCAGGCTTGAATTGTCGTTTAGGGGTAAGATCAGGTAGCCATGGAAAGACGCGAGCTAATATTTCTCCGCCTGATTATGCTGGCATTCCTGCTGTCGCTATCGGCGTGTTCCACCGTTATGGATCGTGTCACCGGCAAGATGGCCGTCAACCTGTCCAGCGCCATACTCAATCAAGATGATCCGGAGACCGTGCGCGATGGCGCTCCGGCATACTTGCTGTTGATGGATAGCCTGATTCAAGGTGATCCTGAAAGTGCATCGGCCCTGCGTTCGGCAGCAAATCTTTATGCCGCTTACGGTGCGGTCTTCGTCGAAGACGACAAGCGTGCCAAACGCCTTACCAGTCGCGCCCATGACTATGGAAGCCGGGCTATGTGCGTGGTTCACGAGCCTGCCTGTGCCTGGGGCACAATGGACTTTGACAGCTTCAATGCCGACCTGGCGACATTGACAGTTGGCGAACTGCCTACCCTTTACAGTTACACGGTAAGCAGTCTCGCCTTTACGCGCGCCCACAGTGACGAGTGGGCGGTACTCGCGGACTTGCCCAAGGTCGAGGGTGCACTGAATCGTCTTTACGAACTGGATCCTGATTATGAAGGTGGGGCTGTTCACCTGTACCTGGGAATCCTCAATACCATTCGCCCACCTTCACTGGGTGGTCAGCCCGAGGTTGGGCGTAGTCATTTCGAAAAGGCGATCGAGTTATCCAACGGCAAAGACCTGTCAGTCAAGGTTGAGTTCGCTCGCAGCTACGCGCGCCTGATGTACGATCGGGAATTACATGACCGCTTGCTTAATGAGGTGCTGGCAGCCGATCCGGTTCAACCCGGTTTGACGCTGTTCAATACCCTGGCCCAGAGGCAAGCGGAAGAATTATTGGAGACAGCCGATGATTATTTCTAGAACCCGTCAATTATCGTTTGCGCTGGCAACGGTTCTGATTCTGGTGGTATTGCGTGTGCCGGCAGCATTTGCGACCGACTTCAAGATCGCCACTATTGCACCAGAAGGCACTACGTGGATGAAGCAGATGCGTGACGGAGCCAAGGAAATCAAGACCCGGACCGATGGCCGTGTGAACTTCAAGTTTTATGGCGGCGGAGTAATGGGTAATGACAAGAAGGTCTTGCGCAAGGTTCGTATTGGCCAACTGCACGGGGGAATGTTTACTCCCAGTTCCATGGCCGACGTGTACCCGAATATGCAGTTGTACGGCTTGCCGCTGGTGTTCAATACCGTCGAGGAAGTCGAATACGTCAGGCAACGTATGGATCCCATTTTGAAGCAGGGTCTTGAGGACGCAGGGTTTGTAAGTTTTGGGTGGGCCGACGGCGGGTTTGCCAGAATAATGTCCAATATCCCGGTGACCGGCGTCGAGTCTCTAGAGGGACGCAAGGTCTGGGTTCCGGAGGGAGACCTGATTACCTATAGCGCCATGGCGGCATTGGGCTTGTCTCCGGTCACATTGCCTATGACCGACGTGATGACGGGTTTGCAGACCGGATTGATCGATATCGTAGGCTCGTCTCCCGTGGGTGCGGTGGTGATGCAGTGGCACACCAAGGTCAAATATATTACCGACGTGCCGCTGATTTACCTGATGGGATACATGGTCGTGGGCAAGCAGTACTTCGACAAGATTTCGGTGCCCGACCAGCAAGTCGTCCGGGAGGTGTTCGGCAAGGTGTATCAGGACTTCGACCGGCAGAACAAGCTGGACGACAGCGAGGCATTCAAGGCGCTGATCGATTCGGGTATGCAAATAGTGAATCCGGACGCGAGCGAGGTGGCAAGTTGGCGCAAGCCAGTGGAGGCGAGTAACCAGGATTTGGCCAATCGAGGGGTCATTTCCCAGGATTTGCTGGACCAGATGCTCGCCTACATCGCTGAATACCGCGCGCTGAAGCAGAGGAATAACTAGTCAGTGTCTGATCAGCACAGCATTCTTGCACGACTGGACCGCCTGGGTCGGTTGTTTGAGAACAGCATGCTGGTGCTGTTGCTCGGTAGTATGATCTTGCTGGCATCGGCTCAGATCATCCTGAGGATTTTTTTCGATTCCGGATTCGTTTGGGCGGATGAGTTGCTGCGAATTTGCCTGTTGTGGACGGCGATGTTTGGTGCAGTGGCGGCCAGTCGGGAGAATCGCCAGATCGCCATAGATGTTCTTTCCCGTTTTATGAGCGGGCGTTGGCACAGCGGCGCAATGTTTGTAGTGCAATTGTTTACCGCAACCGTGGCCGGACTGATTGCCTGGCACTCGTTTCGCTTTGTCGGCGACTCCAGGGAGTTTCAGGACACTTTGCTTGGCGACTGGCCAGCCTGGGGATTTCAGGCGGTCCTGCCGGTAGGATTTGGTCTTATTGCCTATCGTTACCTGGTTTTCGGGCTTGGCAGTGCCTGGAAACTGCTGGGCAGGGCGGGGCCTGGGGCATGATCATTGTCAGTGTTCTGCTCGTGCTGTTGGCCTTACTGGGCGCTCCCCTGTTTGCTGTGATTGCCGCCAGTGCAATGTGGGGTTTCATCAGCACCGATATTGATTTGTCCGTCATGGGGATAGAGATTTTCGGGCTTGCCGAAGTACCGATTTTGCTGGCGATCCCCCTGTTTACGTTTGCCGGATATTTGATCAGCGAGAGTGGCGCTCCGCGGCGCCTTGTGCGGATTTCCAATGCCTTGCTGGGTTGGTTGCCTGGCGGTCTGGCTATGATTTCGCTGGCAGCCTGCGCACTATTCACGGCATTCACCGGCGCGTCGGGGGTAACCATTATTGCCCTGGGAGCGCTGCTTTATCCCGCCCTGAAGGAGGCTGGCTACAAGGAATCCTT
>BS_KBA_SWE02_21mDRAFT_10000805_pt1 | contig 11892 bp, 10 predicted proteins | sample BalSeasSWE02_21m_FD_9196 | JGI IMG/M metagenome (IMG submission 9196)
GAAGACCTGAAAATTGCGGAGAAAGCCAGGCCCATGGATCCAGTAGCCGAAGAGATAGACATCGAAGCCTTTGCCAGCGTGGACCTGCGAGTGGCACGTATCGTGAACGCCGAAAGGGTGGAAGGTGCGGAGAAACTGTTGCAACTCACGCTGGATATCGGTGGCGAGCAACGCAATGTATTCGCGGGCATCAAGGCCGCCTACGAACCGGAAGCACTGATCGGAAGATTGACCGTCATGGTGGCCAATCTCAAACCTCGCAAGATGCGTTTTGGCGTATCCGAAGGCATGGTCCTGGCGGCCGGCCCCGGCGGTAAGGACATCTTCATCCTGACACCGGATGAAGGCGCCGAACCGGGCATGCGCATCAAGTGAGAAAGCAAGCTCTGATCTGCTCATGAACTCGACTCTTGCGGACAACAGGTCCAGCTTCTGTGTTGCCGATCTTCGCAATAGCTGGCTATTCCGTGCGATCGGCACCTTGAATCTGACCCTTTTTGCCAGCAATCTGCTTCGTCCAGAATAGATCAGAGGTTCCTTAATGAAAGAACTGGCGCTGATCATCCTGAGTACCGTACTGGTCAATAACTTCGTGCTGGTGAAGTTCCTTGGTCTGTGCCCGTTCATGGGAGTGTCCAGGAAACTTGAAAGCGCACTGGGTATGGCGGCTGCAACGACTTTCGTTCTGACCATCTCGGCGGCCTGCAGTTACCTGGTCGACACCTACCTGCTGGCGCCCCTGGAACTGGAATACCTGCGCACCATTGCTTTCATCCTGGTCATTGCCGCGGTGGTTCAGTTCACCGAGATGATGGTGCAAAAAGTCAGCCCGCTGTTGTATCAGGTTCTAGGTATCTACCTGCCCCTGATCACCACCAACTGCGCGGTGCTGGGTGTCGCCCTGCTGAATGTGCAGGAATCACACAGCTTCGTGGAATCACTGCTCTATGGCTTCGGTGCCGCCACCGGGTTTTCGCTGGTGCTCGCGCTGTTCGCCGCAATGCGCGAACGCATGGCCATGGCCGATGTCCCAGAGCCCTTCCAGGGCGCAGCCATTGCGTTGATCACGGCGGGATTGATGTCGCTGGCCTTCCTTGGCTTTACAGGATTGACCTAGGGAATCTCTGATCTATTCATGAACACGCGTCTTACGTCCAATAGATCTCTCTTCCGTGTTGCCAATCTTCGCGAGCCAACTATGACTGGCAATTGGCGCCTCCAACCTGAAACGATTCGCTCACAATTTACTTCGCCCAGAATAAATCAGAGGTTTGCCAGGTCATGAGCGCGATCCTGCTGCTTACAACTCTGGCCCTGGTCTTCGGTCTTGCATTGGGTTATGCGGCCATGCGCTTCCGGGTCGAAGGCGACCCAGTGGTGGACCAGGTGGATGCCCTGCTGCCCCAGACCCAGTGTGGCCAGTGCAACTTCGTAGGTTGCCGTCCCTATGCAGAGGCTATCGTTGGAGGCGAGGCGGATATCAATCAATGCCCACCGGGCGGTGAGCAAACCATACGTGCACTGGCCGATTTGCTTGGCCGCGACCCCAAGCCGCTGAATCCCGAGAACGGTGAAGAGAAAATAACCACGGTCGCGGTCATTGATGAGGATACCTGTATAGGCTGTACGCTATGCATCCAGGCCTGTCCGGTTGATGCGATCCTGGGCGGACCCAAGCAGATGCACACAGTGATCGCCAGCGAGTGCACCGGTTGTGACCTGTGCCTGGAGCCCTGCCCGGTGGATTGCATCACCATGGTGCCGCAGTACGGTGGCCTGGCGGCCTGGAGTTGGCCCAGGCCTGTTGCCGTTGATAAGCGAACGGTTAGCGAGACCTGAAACGATGCGCGATCCTCATCAACTCAAGCAGTTCCATGGCGGCCTTAAACTGGATGGTCGCAAGCTGGAATCCACCAGCGCTATGCTTGGGACACTGCCATTACCCAGGCGCCTGCTGCTTCCACTTGTGCAACATTCCGGCCGAGCCGCGATCCCGATTGTAAAAGCAGGGGACAAGGTGCTGGGGCACCAGGAAATAGCACGGCCAGACGGAGACCGTTCCTGCAGCCTGCACGCTCCGACCTCGGCGACAGTAATCGGTATCCAGTGTCTGCCGATCCCGCATCCTGGCGGACTAACAGCAGACTGCCTGGTACTGGAGCCGGATGGTCGCGAGGAGTTCGCTCACAGCTTACCGACGCTGGATCCCGCCAGTCTGGACATGGCGACACTGGTACAGCGGGTACGTGACGCAGGCATAGCCGGTCTTGGCGGCGCAGTTTTTCCGACTGGCCTTAAACTTGCCGGCGCGGCCAGCAGGGAAAGCTTGACCCTGGTGGTTAATGGGGCGGAGTGCGAGCCCTACATTAGCTGCGACGATATGCTGATGCGCGAGCAGGCGCACGAGATCCTGCTGGGAACCCGGATTCTCCTGAATACCCTTGGCGCCACGGCCGCCATAGTGGCCATTGAACGTGACAAGCGCCAGGCGCTGGGATGTATGCAGGCAGCAATCGAGCGGCTCGGTGACGAGCGCATCAGGCTGCAACAGATTTTCACGATTTATCCAGCCGGGGGCGAACGCCAGCTGGTCCAGGTCCTGAGTGGGAAAGAAGTACCCGCAGACGGTCTTCCCATAGACATCGGTTACCTGTGTCAAAACGTCGCTACGCTGCTGGCCATTTATCATGCGGTCACCGAAGGCACACCCCTGGTGTCGCGCATCACCACAGTGACAGGCAGCGGGATCGCCAAGCCGGGAAATTTCCTGGCCTTGCTGGGAACTCCGTTGAGTGTGCTGATCGAGGCAGCCGGAGGATACACCGACCAGGCATCGCGGTTGATCATGGGCGGCCCCATGATGGGTATCGCTCTGACCAGCGATGAAGTCCCGGTGGTGAGGGCAACAAACTGTGTCCTCGTCATGGCCGCGGATGAGGTTCGTACCAGTGGCGAACAAATGCCCTGTATACGCTGCGGGGAATGCGAGCAGGCCTGCCCGGCCCAACTTCAGCCACAGGAACTTTACTGGCGGATTCAGGGCAACAATCTCGCCGGTGCCGATGAGCTTGGACTTGGCGCCTGTATAGAATGCGGGTGTTGCGATCTTGTCTGCCCAAGCCACATACCGCTGGTGCAGCACTACCGTTACGCCAAGGGCAAGGTAAGGACAGCAAAGACCCAGCGTGAACAGTCAGACGTGGCCAGGCAGCGGTTCGAAACGCGCAAGGAACGCCTGGAAAACGAGGCGGCCCGGCGCAAACAGCGACTGGAAGAAAAACGCAAGACGCGGGCGCCCGGCGAACAGGCCCCCAAGGCTATCAAGGGTGAGATAGACGCCATACTCGCGCGTACCCAGAGCAAGCACCGGGACCCCACGCAGGGGGACGGTACATCGTGAGACGCTTCGACACCTCGGGGGCGCCCTACCTGCAGCCGGGCACCACGGTAAGCCAGCTGATGAGCCGCCTGCTCCTGTCCCTGGCACCCGCTGCGGCCGTGTACACATGGTTCTTCGGCCCTGGACTGTTGCTGAACATCCTGGTCGCAAGCGCTATCGGCCTGATAGCTGAAGCCAGCGTACTCCAGTTGCGAAAAAAGCCACTGCGTCCCCACCTCGGTGACTACAGCGTGCTGGTCACGGCCGTGCTTTTTGCCTGGTGCCTGCCACCGGCCACGCCCTGGTGGATTACCGCCATCGGCATGGTTTTCGCGGTGGTTTTTGCCAAGCATCTATACGGTGGCCTGGGTCACAATCCGTTTAACCCGGCCATGGCCGGTTATGTGCTGGTGTTAATTTCATTTCCCCAGGAACTCACGCGCTGGTTGCCCGTTTCCGGGCTGTATGAGCACGGTCCGGATGCCCTGCAGACCCTGTGGGCAACACTCACAGGTCAACTGGGAGGCGGACTTCAGTGGGACGCCGTCACCATGGCGACACCGCTTGATTACATGAAGACTGAAATGGCGCGCATGACCACCATGCCGGAAATCAAGTCTCATCCCATGTTTGGAGATTTCGCCGGGCGCGGATACGAGTGGGTGGCCAATTTTATCGCCCTGGGTGGAGCCTGGCTGATCTACAAGCACGTCATTCGCTGGCACATCCCGGTCGCGGTGCTGGTCGGCGTGTTGCTGCCTGCCACGCTCGTGTACTTGCTGGACCCGGGCAGCAACGGATCCCCCGGCTTGCACCTTTTCAGCGGGGCTACCATGCTCGGCGCCTTTTACATCGCCACCGATCCGGTGTCTGCGGCCACCTCTCCAAGGGGCAGGTTGATTTTCGGATTTGGCGTGGGTCTTATTACTTTCGTGGTGCGCAAATGGGGAGGCTACCCCGATGGTATTGCGTTTGGCGTATTGTTGATGAACGCTGCGGCCCCATTGATTGACCATTTCACACGACCCAGGGTGTATGGCCATGAAGAGTGAGTCTGTCACCGGCGCACTGGGCAATACACTCAGGGCAGGCGCCCTGCTGGCAGCTTTCGCCCTGGCGGGTGGTGGCCTGCTGGCGCTGACCTATTCAGGCACACGCGAACGCATTGCAGAGAATGAGCGCGCTTTTACCTTGCGCAGCCTTAACGAGATTGTAGACACCCACCGCTATGACAATGACCTGTTCACGGATGTGGTGTTGGTCACCGACCGTGAACTCCTGGGCAGCAAAGACCCGGTGTCGATATACCGAGCGCGCAAGGACGGGAAGGCGGTTGCCGCGATTATCGCCTCGCGGGCACCGGACGGTTACAACGGCACAATCAAACTGTTGGTTGGCATTAACGTTGACGGCAGTCTTGCCGGCGTGCGCATCACCGGTCACCGGGAAACTCCGGGACTGGGTGACGGCATAGAGTTGGAGCGTTCCAACTGGGTATTGGACTTTGATGGTCACGGACTGGGACATCCCGCGATTGAAGGCTGGCAAGTCAAGCGTGACGGAGGCGACTACGACCAGTTTACCGGTGCCACCATTACCCCCAGGGCAGTGGTAAGAGCAGTGAAAAACACCCTGCTATACTTCGACGCACACAAGAACGCTTTGTTCTCCCCATTCACCCAGGAGGTTGAAAACTAGGACCATGAGTACGGCCTACAAAGAAATCAGCCGAGAGGGGCTTTGGCGTAACAACGTTGGCCTGGTGCAATTGCTCGGCCTCTGCCCCCTGCTGGCGGTAAGCAACAGTCTGATCAATGGCCTGGGTCTGGGCCTCGCGACCACCATGGTATTGGTTGGATCCAGCACACTGATATCCGCGATTCAATCGTGGGTGCCGCGAGAAATCCGGATTCCCGTGTTTGTGTTGATCATCGCGTCTCTGGTCACCGCGGTTGACCTGGCTCTTAACGCCTGGTTTCACCAGTTGTACCGGGTACTGGGTATTTTCATTCCCCTGATCGTTACCAATTGCGCCATCATCGGGCGGGCAGAGGCCTTTGCCTCGCGCAATCCGGTGCCGGCGGCAGCCCTGGATGGCCTCATGATGGGACTGGGCTTTACTGCCGTGCTGGTGGTACTGGGTGCGTGCCGGGAGATCATTGGCCAGGGCACTTTGCTGGACCAGGCGCACATGCTCTTCGGCCCCGCCGCCCGCGACTGGACTCTGCAATTATGGTCAGGCCGGCATGGCCTGCTGGTGGCCATGTTGCCACCCGGCGCCTTCATCGGTCTGGGGCTGATGATTGCGGCAAAGAATATCACCGACAGTCGCCTCGCCCGGCGAGCCCATAAGATCAACGACGCGTTGCCCCAGGTGATCGCGGCTGAGCACTGAGGCGATACGAATCAGGCGACATGAACCGGCACAAGCGCAGCGAAATTTTCAGGCGTCTGAAGACGGCCAATCCCAGACCCACGACCGAGCTCCTCTACAGCTCGGTATTTGAACTGCTGGTCGCCGTCATCCTGTCAGCTCAGGCTACGGATACAGGCGTCAACAAGGCCACGGCCAAACTCTTTGCAGTGGCCAACACACCCGGGGCAATACTCGAACTGGGTGTTGATGGCTTGAAGCGCTATATCAAGACCATAGGTTTGTTTAACAGCAAGGCTGAGAACATTCACAAGACCTGCCGCATGCTGATCGAACGTCATGGCGGCCAGGTTCCCTGCAACCGCGAAGAGTTGGAGCAGCTTCCCGGGGTGGGACGAAAAACCGCCAACGTTATCCTGAATACTGCCTTTGGACAGCCGACCATCGCGGTTGATACGCACATCTTCCGGGTTAGTAACCGCACTGGTATCGCGCCAGGAAAGACCGTGCTTGAAGTCGAAAAGCGTTTGCTGCGTGTGGTTCCGGATGAATACAAGCTGGATGCACACCACTGGTTGATCCTGCTCGGACGCTATGTGTGCAAGGCGCGTAGTCCGGATTGCCCGAAATGCATCATCCGCGAGTTGTGCGAATACCGGAAGAAAACCCTGGCCTGATTCTGCGTGCTGACCAGGCCTTTACACCCGGGTAGAATGAGCAACCATAAAAGTCCAAGGTGACCCGGAATGCTGTTTAGTCCTGATCGAAATAAACTGCGACAGTCCTATGTCGATGCATGGAGTCGTTTTCGGCAGGGCTTGCCGCTGGAACCCCTGCAGGGGCAAATTGCCGCGGTGGTACAGAATCATCCCGAATACCACGCAATCCTGGATGAACCGGATGCCGCCCTGGGTCAGGATTTCCCACCGGAACTGGGACAATCCAACCCTTTCCTGCACATGGGTCTACATCTTGCTGTTAGAGACCAGGTCGCCACAGACCGGCCCCTGGGAATCAGGTCAGCCTACTCTCTCCTGGTCGCAGCTTCGGACTCTGAGCATGATGCCGAGCACGTCTTGCTGGAGTGTCTGGCAGAATCCCTGTGGCAAGCCCATCGCCATGACAGTCAGGCGGATGAACAGGCATACCTCGAATCAATCAAGAGGAAACTGCCTCGACGCTAGCAAGCGTGATCTTGCCTCGAGGATGCCCCCTGTTTCTGTGCCTCGCCCGGCGAAACCGGGACCTCTATGAGGTCGACCTGGACGAAATTATCAATACCAGGTATTTGAATGATCATCCGTTCACCTCCCGGAGCACTCAGGGAATAGCCTGGATCAGCTTGGGCACATTGCCCAATGCCGTCCCCAGGTAGGCGGTAAACCTCGCCGCGTCGGCGCCATCGATAACCCGGTGGTCATAGGACAAGGACAGGGGCAACATCAGGCGGGGCTGGAAGACCTCGCCGTCGTATACGGGGGCCATGCGCGAGCGTGATACGCCCAGGATGGCCACCTCGGGCGCGTTTATTATGGGTGTGAACGCAGTGCCCCCTATACCCCCCAGGCTGGAAACGGTGAAGCAACCGCCCTGGATCTGCGCCGCGCTCAATTTACCCTCCCTGGCTGCAGCACTTAACTCTGCCAACTCCCGGGCCAACTCGAAAACATCTTTCTTGTCTGCATCGCGAACCACCGGAACCACCAGTCCATTCTCGGTATCCGCAGCGAATCCGATGTGCAGGTACTGCTTGAACACCAGGTTCTCCCCGGTGCTGTCCAGTGAGGAATTGAACTGGGGGAATTCCTGCAAGGCCATGGCACAGGCCCGCATGATAAAGGCCAGGGGTGTCAGGCGTATGCCTCGACTGGCAGCACTTTGGGTGAGCGCCTTGCGCATGGCTTCCATGTCTGTGATATCGGCATCATCGTGCTGGGTGACGTGGGGAATATTCAGCCAACTGGCCTGCAAACGTGGCCCGGATATCTTGCGAATACGTCCCAGTGGACGCAGCTCAATCGGCCCGAAGCGGGCAAAATCCACCCGGGGAACTGCGGGCAGACCTGGCGTGCCAGGAGCCGACGTCTCACTCATACGTGTCTTGAGGTACTGCTTTACGTCGGCGTGGGTAATACGTCCCTTGCGACCGCTTCCCTTTACCCGGATCAAATCCACCCCGACCTCGCGAGCAAGCTTGCGCACCGAGGGGCCGGCATGAGCCAGCGCAAAACCCGCCGCATCCACGCCAGCAGAGAGTGCCGCGGTCGCAGCGACACGCTCGACGGTCGATGCCGGATCACGGGTCCCTGCCGGAGCCGCGGCAAGCTTGCCGGCGACAACGGCTGTTGGCTCGCTGACGGTCAATGTCAGGATTGGGTCACCCCTGGAAACCTTGTCTCCGGCCTTGACCTGCAGCGAAGCCACGATGCCTGCACGCGGCGCAGGGATATCCATGGTGGCCTTGTCTGTCTCAATGGTGATCAGGCCTTGCTCGGCCGCCACTGCATCCCCGGCACTGACCAGCACTTCGATAACATCGACCGCGCTGAAATCACCTATGTCCGGCACATTCACCTGCACTGCGCCGGGCGCAGGCACCTGGGGTAAAGGCGCCGGCTCGCTCCTGGCCGAGGTCCCGATCACCGAGCGTACGCCAGGTGCCTCACGCGAGGCCTCAGGGGCAGGTGCCGGATTCGCAGCCGCTTTCACAGGGTCTCCACTGCCGGCGACGCCGTCCTCCAGTTCAATCAGGGCCAGCATGGAACCCCTGGACACCTTGTCTCCCGGATTCACCCTGACCTCGACCAGCGTGCCGGCCAGGGGCGAGGGCACATCCATGGTCGCCTTGTCTGTTTCGATAGTAATCAGGCCCTGCTCTATTTGTACACGATCACCCGGCGCAACCAACACCTCGATGACGTCTACATCGGAGAAATCTCCAATATCGGGAACCAGAATTTCTTTACGCGTTGCCAAATCTATGTCTCCCCGGTCCCTTAGCTGATGGCCGGATAGGGTTTTTCGGCGTTGATGCCATAACGAGTAATCGCATCCTTGACCACCGACCGCTCCAACCTGCCTTCATCTGCGAGGGCGTCCAGGGCAGCAATCACGATGTGATGTCGATCGACTTCGAAAAAGGATCGCAGCGCCTTGCGCGTGTCGCTGCGGCCGTAACCATCGGTGCCCAATACCTCATAGTGACCGGGCACCCAGGGACGAATCTGGTCAGGCACCAGTTTCATGTAATCACTGGCCGCCACGAAGGGTCCCTGGCGATCTTCCAGGCACAGGCTGACAAACGCACGACGGGGTTCCTGGTCCGGATGCAATCGATTCCAGCGATCAACTTCCAGGGCATTCCGGCGCAGTTCCGAATAACTGGTCACGCTCCATACATCCGCCGCGATCTGGAAGTCCTGCTGCAACAATGCTGCCGCGGCTTCGACTTCGCGCAGGATGGTACCGGAGCCGAACAATTGCACCCCGGTCTTGTCCTGACCAGCCTGGCTGAGCTGATACATGCCGCGCACGATACCCTCTTCGACGCCCTCGGGAAGGCCAGGATGAGGGTAATTCTCGTTCATGCAGGTGATGTAATAGAACACGCTTTCCTGCTGCTCGTACATACGCTTCAGCCCGTCATGCACGATCACTGCCAATTCATAGGCGTAGGTGGGGTCGTAGGAGACGCAGTTGGGAATGGTGGTCGCTGCCAACAGGCTGTGACCATCCTGATGCTGCAAGCCCTCCCCGGCCAGGGTCGTGCGCCCGGCGGTACAGCCCACCAGGAAGCCCTTGGCCTGCATATCGCCTGCGGCCCAGGCAAAGTCACCGATACGCTGGAAACCGAACATGGAGTAGAACAGGTAGAAGGGCACCATGTTTAGGCCATGGTTGGCATAGGCGGTACCCGCGGCAGTCCACGAACTGAATGCACCGGCCTCGTTAATACCCTCTTCCAGTACCTGGCCTTTAACGTCCTCCCGGTAGTACATCAACTGGTCTGCATCCTGGGGTGTATACAACTGCCCCACCGAAGAGTAGATGCCAAACTGCCGGAACAATCCTTCCATGCCAAAAGTCCTGGCCTCATCCGGAACTATGGGCACCACCCGGGATCCGATTTCCTTGTCCTTCATCAGGCTGGTCATCATGCGCACGATAGCCATGGTCGAGGAAATTTCGCGTTCGCCGCTGCCATCCAGCAGGGCCTTATAGGTAGCCAGTGGGGGTATCTTCAGCGCAGGGGCATCGTGACGGCGCTGCGGCAGCGAACCACCCAGGGCCTTACGGCGTTCGTTCAGATACTTCATCTCCGGACTTTTGTTGGCCGGCTTGCGGAACGGCACGCTGGCAATCTCGTCATCCGACACCGGAATGCTGAAGCGGTCACGAAAGCCGCGCAGGTCTTCCTCGGTCAGGGTCTTTTGCTGGTGGGCAATATTCTGTCCCTCGCCCGAAGAGCCCATGCCGTATCCCTTGATGGTCTTGGCCAGGATCACTGTCGGCTGACCCTTGTGCCGGCTGGCTGCCTCGTAGGCCGCATGCACCTTGAGTGCATCGTGACCACCGCGATTCAAACGCCAGATGTCTTCGTCCGACATGTTGGCAACCATGGACAGCAATTCAGGGTACTTACCAAAAAAATTATCCCGGGTGAACTTGCCACCATGTGCCTTGAATGCCTGGTACTCACCATCCACGCACTCTTCCATCAAGCGCTGAAGCAAGCCCTTGTTGTCCTTGGCCAGGAGTCGATCCCATCGCGAACCCCAGATTACCTTGATGACATTCCATCCGGCTCCCAGGAAAGCCGCTTCCAGTTCCTGGATGATCTTGCCATTTCCCCGCACCGGTCCATCCAGACGCTGCAAGTTGCAGTTGACCACGAACACCAGGTTGTCCAGTTTCTCCCGCACCGGCATGGTTATGGCACCCAGAGATTCCGGCTCATCCATTTCACCGTCACCCAGGAAGCACCAGATCTTGCGATCTGACTTGGGCGTCAGTTCACGATTCTCCAGGTAGCGGCAAAACTTGGCCTGGTACAAAGCCATCAAGGGACCCAGACCCATCGACACTGTTGGAAACTGCCAAAAGTCGGGCATCAACCAGGGATGGGGATAACTTGATAAGCCGCCGGGCGCTACTTCGCGGCGATAACGCTTGAGGTGGGTCTCGTCCAGGCGCCCCTCAAGATAGGCCCTTGCGTAAATACCCGGCGCCGAATGACCCTGGATAAACACCATGTCGCCAGGATGCTCCTCCGAAGGCGCTCGCCAAAAGTGGTTAAAGCCCATCTCGTACAACGTGGCCGAGGACTGGTAGCTGGCAATATGTCCCCCCACCTCTTTGCTCTTGCCGTTGGCATGCACCACCATGGCCATGGCATTCCAGCGAATATAGGCCTCGATCCGGCGCTCAAGCTCTCTGTCCCCTGTATACGCGGGCTGCTGGCCCACAGAGATTGTATTCAGGTAAGCCGTGTTGGGCTTGAAAGGGAGGTAGGCACCGGAGCGACGAGCATGGTCAATCATGCTCTCGAGCAGGAAGTGGGCGCGCTCCGGACCGTAGGCCTTGAGCACCGAGTCTATGGATTCAATCCATTCCCCGGTTTCCTCGGGGTCGATATCCTCGAACCTGACAGAATCTGACATCTGGGTTTATTCCCATGCTGCGTGTTGCGGTTGGCCCAACTGCCGGACCGGCGGATGATTTACGGGCTACCAGCTGATAGGATGGCCCCGCATTTTCGCACTCTGGCGTGTTCTGCCTGACAGCAGATATTTAGTGTAATTTTAGACCCGTAATAATGGTGTTTTGAGAGAGGTAGGTCAAGGTGGCAACACTGCCCATGCACCGTTTGACGGTGGTTAACCTGAATATTTCCCAGCTCAAGGGGGAATTTACCCCGTCCAGGCTGCTGGCCAGCGACATCCTGGTCGTGCTGGCGCCCAAAGACGCCCCGGCGACGCTGTGGGCCAAGCTTCCGGATGGTGCCAGGCTGCGCAAATTGCTTGAAAAGAACGACAGCCCGCATGGAAAGGTGCAGCGGGCCTGTGTATCGCACCGGGGCAAGGCCTGCCAGGTTCTGCTGGCCCAGCGCACGGACCCGGCCACCAGCTTCGCCCGCCTG
>BS_KBA_SWE02_21mDRAFT_10000806_pt1 | contig 11879 bp, 8 predicted proteins | sample BalSeasSWE02_21m_FD_9196 | JGI IMG/M metagenome (IMG submission 9196)
AATAAATAATAAAATTTTAATATGGAACGATTAGCATACAGGATTAACAAAGCAGGTTCAATCAATAACTTAAAACTTGTAACTGAAGATCTGCCTGATCCATCAGANAATGAAGTTACTGTTCAGGTTAANGCAATTGGTTTAAACTTTGCGGATATTTTTGCAATTCAGGGTTTGTATTCNGCAACTCCAAAAGGCAGTTTTGTGCCGGGTTTAGAATANTCCGGAATCGTAATTAAAAAAGGGAAAGATGTAGCTGAATTTGAAATTGGTGAAAAAGTTATGGGTGCAATTAGATTTGGAGCCTATACGAACCATCTAAATATTAATAAAGACTATTTACAAAAATTACCTGAAGGCTGGAGTTTTACAGAAGGTGCAGCTTTTACAGTTCAATCTTTAACAGCATATTACTCTTTAGTAGATCTTGGAAATATTAAAAATCAATCAACCATACTAATCCATTCTGCGGCAGGTGGAGTTGGACTTTATGCAAATCGAATTGCTAAAAGATTTAACGCTTATACAATTGGGACTGTGGGAAGTGAAAAGAAAATTGATCTTCTTAAAAAAGAAGGGTGTGATAAAGTTATTGTCCGCGGTGATGACTTTTCAAAAAAACTAAAAGAGAGTTTAGGAAACAGAAATCTTGATATTGTTCTGGAATGCATCGGCGGAAAAATATTTGCTGAAAGCTTTAAACAAATGAGTGCAGGAGGAAGAATAATTGTCTATGGTGCTGCACAATTCTCCACAGGCAGTTCATCTCCAAACTACTTAAAAATCTTTACTAAATATTTAACTCGTCCTAAAGTTGATCCACTTTCATTATCTGATAAAAATAAAAGTGTTATGGGTTTTAACCTGATTTATTTATGGGACAAAGTGGAGCTTATGAAGAAATATCTGAAAAATATTTTAGATATGAATCTTGCCAAACCTTTAATAGGTGAAGTTTATGAATTCGAAGATTTATTAAACGCTATAAAAAAATTTCAATCTGGGAAAACGGTAGGAAAAGTTGTGGTTGTTATCGATTGATTTAATTTCCTGAAACGTAAGGATAATTCGGAATATTTTCTGGTATAAAAGCATCCTCAACTAAATTGGGATCTAACATCATTCTAAAATAAAAAAGTTGATTTGCGCCAAAAAGTAAAGTCTTAGCATCATATCCCAACACTCGCAAATAGGCAACCATAGAAGCACTTAATTGCCCATCACCACTATAAATAACCATATGCCTATTAGCAGGTAAAGTTTGTAAACTCTCTACACTTCGAAATTCAAATTTAGATTTATTCAAAAACCAAACCGCCTCTGCTGGATGACCCCGTTCTCCTAAATCACGAGGCGCTCCATATAGTCCTGGTTTACCATAGCATACTACAAAGTGTGAGTTTAAAACATTTGTTCCTAGATTTGTTGTATAATTAACGTTACTAATAAACCCAGTTTTGATTAGATCTTTAATCTTATAAATTGTTTTTTCCTGAGCTGTAGTTAAAGTAGCTGGTAAATCCAACTTTGGAAGATTAGAAAATGGAAGTTTTGAATACTCATAGTTACCGAACATGGAATCTGAATTACCAAGAGCTTGCAACCACTCTCCGGCAAAATCAATGTGCCAGTAAGCCATTCCACGATTTAATGTAAATATGTTATCAAAACCTGCAAGTCTTAGAAAAGAAACAAAATAAGCAGATGCTTGCCCGTTTTTACTTACTAATACAATTTTCTTCATAGGNAAAAGCGTANNAAGNGAATCTACCACATCATAAAGTCTGGATATGGAAATATTTAAAGAATTTTCAATGTGCCCCTGTACATATTCATTTGTGGTTCTAATATCCAAAATAAAATAATTGCCGAGATCACTATAAACATTCGCTGCTGATTCCAACCAAGGCGCAGCTTCTGAATTAACAACATCGCCTTGACTCTCTAAATATTGTAATATTTTTGCTGTCTCATCCAATTCAAAATTAACTACGGGTACTACATTATCATCGAGACAACCCGTAGAAAAAATTAAAACTAGAGGTACAAATATTTTTAGAAGATACTTCATAAATAATTAATTAACTTTAAGAATATCACCTTTAGTAACTCCAATGAACATCCCGATTACTTTTTCACCTTTAACATTCCAAACGGTATTTCCAGATCCTTGAACATAAGGATTATTAATCTCTTCATTTTGCACTTTTGTTTTAAAGTAATCATCAAACGATCTATCAAAAGAATAAATTTGTATATATCTTCTTCCGTTATAGTTTGATGACTGGTATTCTATTGGATAAGCCGCACTTCGCACATTAATAGGATTATTAATTGTATTATCCTGGGGAACGGATACACTATAAAAATCATCGGCAGTTTTATAGACACCAAGATCGACAGCCCAAAGCGCTGCGTAAACTTCATCTTTAAATATATTTACATCAGCTTCAGGATAAAATCCACTGCTGTTAAAATTTACATTGTTTACAACCGGCTTAACTGGAATTTTTGTTACAGCATAAAAATTATATTCATTCCATTCTCCATATAATTCATAATAATCTTCTTGGTGAGGCCTAAAATCGTATAAGGGTTTATACAATCCATTTTCAATATAATGAAGAGGAATTATTTGGAAGCCGTTTTTTCTTAAATATAGAGTTGCATTTGTTATCTCAGCAAGTTTAATATCAAACTCAACGTCTAGAGGTAATGTTTTTGTAACTATAACACCTGGGAAATATATATCAGCAGAAATTTGGCACTGAACAACTAGTTTTTGTTGATAACTTAATTCAGGATTAAGCAATTCTTCATTTTCACAGCCTATGAAGAATGATAAGAAAGGCAACAATATTATATTAAAATACTTCATAATTAAAATGTTATGCTTATACCGGCAGAAGGAATAAATGGAAAAAGTGAAATCCGTTTTAGTTCCGGTGTTTGGTTTTCATCGTTATCATTTGGGAAAACGATAAACTGTGCATATGCGTTATTTCTATTATAAATGTTGTAAAAATTCGCAAATAAATTTATCTCAACTTTTGTCAGCTTAATTTTATAATTAAAACTTAAATCCAGTTTATGATAAGCTGGAAATTGAGAAGTATTAAGACCTGGATAATCTAGTAAAATTTGCTGCGAACCTGAAACTCCAGTAGGATTAAAAACAAATTGTCCTGTCGGTGAGTTATATCTCATACCTGTAGCGTAAGTGAATGTTGCGCCTAAAGTAATTTCATTAATTACATTATAAGTGGTAACAACTGAAATATCATGTCGTCTATCATATTTAGGATAAAATACTTTGCCTAAATTCAATTCATCAAATTTTCTTTTTGTCCAGGATAATGTATATCCAATCCATCCTTGCAAATTTCCTTTTCTTTTTTGGAAAAACACTTCTACTCCGTAAGCTTCACCTTCACCCTGAACAAATTGATCTTCAATTGAATTATTAAGTGGATTAATCTCCGGTGAGTTTTTGAACTCGTACAAATTTTTCATATCCCTATAATAACCCTCAATTGAAGCTTGATAAGAATCTTCATCAAAATATTTATCAAATCCTAAAACATATTGCGTTGAACGGCTTGGTTCAATATTGGTAGTTGCAGGATACCAAAGATCAGATGGAAGTGTAATATCATTTCTATATATAAGATGAATATATTGATTTGCAACTGCAGCTGCGCCTTTTATATAAAAATCACTAAACATTAAATACGATAACGAAACTCTCGGTTCAAAAGCAAGTTGTTCACTTGCATTAAAATAAATTAACCTTCCGCCAATATTTGTTTTTAGGGAATTAAAAAATTCCGATTCATTCTGGAAAAACAACGCTGCCTCAATTGAGTTTATATTCTCACCTGCATAAGGATCTTTTTCATAGCTTAAATCATAGTACTCATTGTAAAGAAGATCGTAGTTGTGAAAAGAGATTTCAAATCCCGTTTTTATTTTTTGATTCATTTCCCAATTTACTTCTGCATTCTGACGAAAGATTAAATCTGTAAGATTTGGATTTGAGAAGTACGATGCTGAACTAGTAGTATTGCTTCCAAGACCAATCTTGGATGAAAATTCATAATTAACATAGCTCACTGAAGAATTTAAAAATAAAGAGTTCGAATTTATCTGCACCCAATTTAATGTAAGATTTAAATTTTCCCAGTCAATATCATAAGCGATATCATCGTTTGGAGGGTTATACATATTATCCCGACTAAACATTACACTAAAGGAAAATGCGCTTGCGTCCGAGATATTATAATTGATTTTACCATTTATATCATAAAAATTATATCGTGGTACTGAATTCTGTTTATTAAAGTTTCTTTGCCAGATATCATAATACATATATCTGCCAGCAATCATATAAGTTGCTGATTTTTCAAGTGGACCTTCTAATGAAAAAAAGGAATTTATAGTTCCTAATCCAATTGTTCCTGACTCTTTTTCCTTAGTACCAGATCGTAATTTAATATCCAACACACTTGAAAGTCTTCCACCATACTCAGCTGGGAAAGCCCCTTTAATTAATTTTATATCTCTAATAGCATTAGAGTTAAAAGTGCTTGCAATATTTCCGATATGCGAAGGATTGTATAAAGTTGCGCCATCTACCAATGTTAAAGTTTGATCAGGTGAACCGCCTCTAACATATAAGCCATTTGATAGTTCTGATGATTTGTTAATACCAGGTAATAACTGAAGTGAACGAAATAGATCAACTTCACCAGTAAAGCTAGGTAGTTTTGTTAAGAGTTCGGGAGATACATCTATGGTGCTTAAAACATTTTTATCAATTTTCTTTCCCTCAACAACTACCTCATCCAATTTAATATTTTCAGGATTAAGCTTAACATTATAATTCAGGTTTGATTCTGACAATGTTAAATCTATTTCTTTAACTGCTACTTTATATCCAATGTACCGGAAGATAAGATAATATTTTTCCCGCTTCAGTTTTGGTAGCATATAGAATCCATAGTTATTAGCTGCTGCGCCATAGACAGGTTCTAGGTTTATATTTATTGTGTCTTTATAGACTAAAATATTAGTGCCGATTAATGCTTCCCCTGTTATGATATCATAAATAAAACCGGAGACTGAGATACTTTTTTCTTGTGAGAAGTTAAGCTGATAAAATCCTAAGAGGATTATTATTGAGATTATTGATAAGGCAGCAGAGCGCATATTACTCTGAAAATTATTATTAATTCTGTGTTAGAAATAGATAAATTATTTTTAAGAATCAATAGCTAAATTAAATGTTAATTATCCTCTGATTGAGTTTAAATATTCTATTTATTACACATTTCTAACAATTGTGTAAAAGCACAGGCAATTCTGACTTCTGATTATAGTTCTGTAAATTAGCTCCTCAAATTTTAACCACTTGGAGAACGATGAAAAAGATAAGAAACATTGCAATTATTGCACATGTTGATCATGGAAAGACTACGCTTGTGGATCAGGTATTAAAACAATGCGCCGTTTTTAGAACCAATCAGGTTGTACGCGAAAGATTTCTCGATTCAAATGATCTTGAACGTGAAAGAGGGATTACTATTCTTGCAAAAAACATTAGCATTCCTTTTAGAGATTATAAAATAAATGTAATTGATACTCCTGGTCACGCAGATTTTGGTGGAGAAGTTGAGCGCGTTTTAAAAATGGCTGATGGTGTTTTGTTACTTGTTGATTCATTCGAAGGACCAATGCCGCAAACAAGATTTGTTCTTGAAAAAGCATTAGCACTCCATCTAAAACCAATTGTTGTAATTAACAAAGTTGATCGTCCCGACAACCGCCCTGTGGAAGTTCTTGATGAGATTTATGATTTGTTTATTGAACTAGACGCTCATGAAGATCAACTTGATTTTCCAATCATTTACGCAAGCGGACGTGATGGATGGGCCGTGAAAGATTTAAAAGATGAACGCAAAGATTTAACTCCATTACTTGATGCAATCATTGATGATCTTCCTGCTCCGCCAACAAAAAAAGGTGCTGTGCAATTACAGATAATGACTTTGGATTATAATGATTATGTAGGTAGAATAGGTATAGGAAGAGTGTTCAGAGGTAAGCTTAAAAAGTTAGATAAACTTTCAATCATAAAAAGAAATGGGACAATACATCCAATTTCGATAAAACAACTTTTTGTTTTTGAAGGACTGAACAGACTTGAAGTTGAAGAAGTTTCTTGTGGAGATATTTGTGCCATAGTTGGAATTGAAGATGTTGATATTGGCGATACAATTGCAGATGCAGAAAATCCTGAACCACTTCCAATAATTTCTATTGATGAGCCAACGATCAGTATGACCTTTACTGTTAACAATTCTCCTTTTTACGGTAGAGAAGGAAAACTTGTAACATCTAGACAAATTCGTGATAGATTGTTTAAAGAACTTGAACACAATGTTGCACTTAATGTGCAGGAAACCGCTTCGCCAGATGCCTACAAAGTTTCCGGGCGAGGGATTTTACATTTATCAATTTTAATAGAAAACATGCGTCGTGAAGGATATGAACTTCAGATACGCGAACCAAAAGTTATTTATAAAACTATAGAAAATAGAAAAGCAGAACCAATAGAAGTTATGACGGTTGATGTTCCAGCTGAATTTGCTGGAAAAGTTATTGAGTTAGTTGGCCAGCGCCGTGGTGAACTAATGAAGATGGAAAACAAAGGAAAAATGAACAAGATTGAGTTCCATATTCCTTCACGAGGAATTATGGGCTTGCGTACAAAAGTACTAACTGCAACACAGGGTGAAGCGGTAATGCATCACAGATTTTATCAGTATGAATTTTTTAAAGGCTCAATCGGAAATGTAAAAAGCGGCGTTATAATTTCTATGGAAGAAGGTCTATCAACTGCTTATGCAATTGATGGTTTACAAGACAGAGGTAAATTTTTTATTGATCCGGGCGATATAGTTTATAAGGGACAGATTATTGGTGAACACACAAAAGAAAATGATATTGAAGTAAACGTACAACGAGGTAAAAAATTATCAAATATGCGTGCTTCTGGTTCTGATAAAGCAGTTAAGATAACACCCGCAATAAAATTTTCTTTAGAAGAAGCATTGGAATATATTGAGGATGATGAAATGGTTGAAGTAACTCCAAAATCAATACGGATGAGAAAACTTTTTTTGGATACAAACGATAGAAAAAGATATAATCTCGGTAAGCTTGCTCAACAATAAGATTAGAGATTGAATATTTCTTCAGGCTGATAAATTTTAATTTGTTCGGTTAATGTTTGACTTGCAGATTTTATCATGGTCTCAGCAACTTTTGAAGCTTCAATGGGGCGATATTTTTTAATAGCCGGAATAATTTTAGTAATTATTCCCGCTATTTTTATTCCTAATGATTCTCCCAATCTTTTTTCATTTCTATCACCTACAAGTATTGAAGGTCTAAAAATATGTATATGTTTGAATGGAAGCAGCTGCACTTTTTCATCTAATTTGCCCTTCATGCTCAAATAGAAATTATTTGATTTATTGTTAGCACCAGCGGACGAAACAAGTAAATATTTTTCGACTCCAATTTGTGCTGAAGCTTTTGCAACTTCGTATTGATAAGTGAAATCAATTTTATACTGAACATCTTTGCTTCCGGCCTTTTTGATAGTGGTTCCTAATGCGGAATAAAGTTCATCGCCACCTAAAGAATCTTTCCATAATTCGATCTTATCAAAATCAACTATATGTTCTTCGAGTTTTAGATTACTAATTTGAAGAGATCTTCTGACAAAAACTTTCACTTTTACATATCGGTTATCATCCAGAAGTTTTCGAGTGATAATATTTCCGACTAATCCAGTTGCACCTATAATAATTGCTGTTTTCATTTTCTTTGCTCCAATTAAATTTCTGCTTCCGTCGGCTTTAGTCCCTGTTGAATAAATGTTGTTATAGTCATTTCGGCCGAAGGGAGAAATCTTTAACACAACAATATATCAGATTTCTCAGTCGAGGACTCGTTCGAAATGACTTTCAGACAAATTGGACACAGATGTATACTTATGACAATATCTAATGAGCTGAATAAAGATTTACTCTACTATTATTTCATCAACCATTAACCACGGTTTGCCACCTGCTTCTGGATGCCAATATGGAAGCTCATTAAGATTTTTTGCAAAGATTTTAACATATTTTGCTTTAACATTTTCTAATACAGCAGAAAACTCTTTTTGCACCCAGTCAGGATTTCTTAAAGAGGATTCATTAATAATTTTTTGGACAGTCATAAAATTTATTCCATCCTCAGAAGTATAAAACTCAATATACTCCGGAAAAACAACCCACGATGATGATGCCTGGAAAAATCCGATCGACATTTTATTTATATCAGCAATTTCTCCTAAATCAATCGTGCATTCAAAATCTGTTCCCTGGTATCCCTGCCAGGATTTATCGCCACTGCGAAAACTGTCTGAGCCGCGCATTCCGTCAGTTAAAGCATTAAAACCGCTCGCTGGATATTTTTCACTGAATGGATACATTAACTTAGCACTTTTTCTTGTTGCTTTATTTAATGTAAAATTATGTCTAAATATTTTACCAACGTTTCCTCGACTACGAGCAAAACTAAATTCTAATTCTTCCGTTTGAGAAACGTTCAGGTTAAATGTTACAACACCCATCAGATTAGAAGACATTGGTCCACGTTGCTTACTATAAACATAAAGATTAATGTCTCTTTGAATCTGAGTTATTTGCAGATCAAAAGAATTTGTATTTACATTAAATATTTTCTCAATGTCAAATGGCTTTGTTTCCAATCCATAACTAACACCAAGAATATCAAGTCTATCATAATGTTTCTGAACTCTTTGACGAAACTCTTCAAAATTTCTCTCCGCTGGATAAGTCCAAACAACTTCTGATAAAGCAAGCATACGAGGAAATAATCTATCATCAATTAATTCTTGCGGAGCGTATTCACTCCACATATTTCCCTCACTGCCAAGAACGTGTTTCCTTTCATCTCCAGTTAACTCAGGTGGAACAGGGTCAAAGGAATAAACCTTCTGCATATCAGTTACATCAACAGGATAATCAAAATAACAATGGCTTGTTGGTGAAACAATTACATCGTGTCCTTGCTTTGCCGCATCTATCGCGCCCTTAACACCGCGCCAGGATTGTACTGTTGCTTCAGGTGCAAGTCCCCCTTCAAGAATTTCATCCCAACCTATTATTTGTTTTTCTTTTGAGTTGATGAATTTCTCCATTCGCTTAATAAAATAACTTTGCAGTTCGTGTTCATCTTTCAAATTTTCTGATGCAATTCTTTCCTGACATTTAGGACAATTTTCCCATCTCTTTTTTGGCACTTCATCACCGCCAATATGAATATATTTTGATGGAAAGAGATCAACAACTTCAGTTATTACATCTTCTAAGAACTGAAATGTTTTTTCATTTCCCGCACAATAAACATCGTAATAAATTCCCCAGAGAGTTCCAACCTCAAATGGTCCTCCCGTACAAGAAATTTTAGGGTAACATGATATTGCGGCCATTGAATGTCCGGGCATTTCAATTTCAGGTACGACTGTAATAAATCTGCTTGCAGCATAGTCTACAACTTCTTTAATATCTTCCTGAGTGTAAAATCCACCATAAACAGAGCCATCATCATAAGTTCTAAAAGCCCCTTTTTTTGTAAGCTCAGGATATTTTTTTATTTCAATTCGCCATGCCTGATCCTCTGTTAAATGCCAGTGAAGGACATTGAATTTATGATAAGCGAGTAGATCAATATATCTCTTTACAAATTCCTTGCTCATAAAATGGCGGCAGCAATCAAGATTAAGTCCGCGCCAAGAAAATTCAGGTTCATCAAGAACTACAACACAGGGAATTTTCCATGAATCTACTATAACTAATTTTTGTGATTCAATTCCAACTGGAAATAATTGACGAAGTGTTTGAACTCCATAAAACAATCCATTTAACTGTGCCGCTTCGATGATTACATTGTTTTTATTTACAACAAGTGTATACCCTTCTTTTGCAAAATCATTTTCAGAATTTGATAGAGATATTATTATAGAATTACTAACGATCGATCCATCCCATTCGGCCAATTGCAGATCATAACCCGTTGAAGGCTGAATAGTATTTTTCAAATATTCGGCAATCGAATTCGCTTCTTTTTTATAAAATATTTTTGTTATTGAATTTAGTGTAAAAGCACCGTCGTTTACTACTATGCTTTTTGGTTTTGGTATGATGTTTACCTCATTTCCCATTGACTGTGATGAGATATCAACGAAGGAAATCAATGAAAATATAATTAGCAGATAGATAAAAATATTTTTCATAGCATTTAATCATTTGTGATAAAATATTACTCAGCAAAAACTTTTTTTATAAAATTAAATTCTTCTTCAGTAAGCGGATTATCAATTCCACTCAAATTAGATTTTACCTGATCAAGATTTCTAAAACCCGGAATAACTGAGCCAACTTGTGTGTAATATAAAAGATATTGTAAAGCAGCTCGAGATAATTCTTGGTTTGATGGACCGAATTTGTTTTTTAACAGTTCAATTTTGGGTTCAAGCTTGGCAAGATTTTCTGGTTTAAATCTATCGGCATTAGCACGATGATCACCGGCCTCAAATTGAGGCGGATTTCCCTGATGATATTTACCAAGCAATAGTCCTTGAGCGATGGGACCAAATGCCACGAATGAAACATTATACTCATCCAGCATTTTACGGGTTGGAGAATTATTTTGTACAAATCGATCATCTAATGCACTTGCAAAACTTTGTATAACATCTGGTTTTACTTTTGGAATAAGTTTTACAAAATCTTCATGCTTATATGCTGATTGACCTATTAATCTAATTTTTCCCTCATCACGAAGTTTGTACATCACATCAATTGCATCATCAAGATATTTATCATTCTCTCCGAAATCTCCGTGATGGAAGTAATAAAGATCAATGTAATCTCTTTTAAGATTGATTAAGGATTGCTCGCATTGATGGCGAATATGTTTTGATTCGTAAGCGTGTTCAGCTGTTCCAGGAAACCAACCGATTTTAGTGGCTATGATAAAATTATTTGTTCGCTTACCAAGAATTCGACCGAGCATTATTTCAGCTTTACCGTTACCATAAACATCCGCATTATCAAAATGGTTTACACCATGATCAATAGCATAATCTATTGCTTCAGCAATTTCCTTTTCATCAACGTTAGCCCAACCATTTGGTTCTCCGTTAACCCAATTTAGTCCGCCCATTGTCCAGCATCCAAGACTTATTTCTGAAACTTCTAAATTAGATTTACCAAGTTTTCTGTACTTCATTTTATTACCCTCTATAATGTCTTAACAAAAATATAAAAGATTGAGAGGATATTGAACTACTATTAATAATTATTAAAATGAAATTGAAGATAAGATTCGAATAGTTATTAGAGATGAAGCCCGGGTATTCTATAAATAATATAATTGGCAGGCTAAGATCGTTTATTTTTAACCTGCCATAGGGAGAGATAATACATACTATTTAACTCGAATTAAAAATCTATTAAATATTCAGTGCCGTGTAACTTATGATAACTGTAGTATAAGTTTTTACAAATTTTGCTTACTCTTTCGTTGTCATCAAAAATTGCAACACCTCTTAAGCGATAGATACCAATGTTATTCCCAAGTTTAAATAATGCCAATGCGGCTGAAATTCGTTCTTCATCAGTCTGACCTTTCTCGAGCATAATCAATAATGGAATCATTGCTTTGGAAGCATCTCCACTTTCAAGATAATCTTTATTAATTAAATCGTATAAAACATCTGCAGAGCTTGTGCGAAGACC
>BS_KBA_SWE02_21mDRAFT_10000807_pt1 | contig 11827 bp, 12 predicted proteins | sample BalSeasSWE02_21m_FD_9196 | JGI IMG/M metagenome (IMG submission 9196)
CCCGCACCATCGGGTCCCCCACCTGGCGTTCCAGCCGGATCAGCTGTCGGATACGCCGATCCTGCCGATGGAGGAGGTACGCACGGCGTATTACCTGCGCCTGCACGCATTCGATCGCCCCGGCGTGCTGGCCGACATCACCCGCATCCTGGCCGACGGCGAAATCTCGATCGACGCCATGGTGCAGAAGGAGCCCGCGGAAGGCGACGAACTGGTCAACATCATCCTGCTGACGCACATCACGGTGGAAAAGAACATCAATGCCGCAATCACCAAGATCGAGGCGCTGGACAGCGTGTCGGGCAAGGTGATGCGCATCCGTCTCGAAGAACTGGCGGCGAAATAATGAACTACCTCAGCACGCGCGGCCTGGCACCGCAATTACGCTTTTCCGAAATCCTGCTCGGCGGGCTGGCCAGCGACGGCGGCCTGTACGTGCCGGAAAGCTATCCTCGCCTGAGTGTTGCCGAGCTGGCCGCGATGCGCGGCATGAATTACCGCGAACTCGCCTTCGCCGTGCTGTCGCGCCTGATCGACGACATTCCGCATGACGACCTGCACAAGCTGATCGACAAGACCTACACGGCGGAGGTGTATCGCTACACCGTGAATGGCGAAAACGCGGAGGACATCACGCCGCTGAAAACGCTGGAACCCGGCCTGCACGTGCTGTCGCTGTCGAACGGCCCGACGCTGGCGTTCAAGGACATGGCGATGCAGCTGCTCGGCAACCTGTTCGAGTATGTGCTGGACAAGACCCACGGCGAACTGAACATCCTCGGCGCCACTTCAGGCGACACCGGTTCCGCCGCCGAATACGCGATGCGCGGCAAGCGCGGTATCCGCGTCTTCATGCTGTCTCCCGTGCATGGCATGACGCGTTTCCAGCAGGCGCAAATGTATGCCCTGCAGGACGAAAACATCCACAACCTGGTGATACGAGGCGTGTTCGACCAGTGCCAGGACATCGTCAAGGCGGTGTCGAACGATCTCGATTTCAAGGCACACCATCGCATCGGCGCGGTCAACTCGATCAACTGGGCGCGAGTCGCGGCGCAGAGCGTTTACTACTTCAAGGCCTACTTCGCGGCGACGCACAACAATGACCAGAGCGTGTCGTTCTCGGTGCCGTCGGGAAACTTTGGCAACGTCTGTGCCGGCCACATTGCGCGCCAGATGGGCCTGCCGATCGAGAAGCTGATCGTCGCGACCAACGAAAACGACGTCCTCGACGAGTTCTTCCGGACCGGCGTGTATCGCCCGCGTCCGGAAACGCAGCATACCTCCAGTCCGTCGATGGACATTTCCAAGGCGTCCAACTTCGAGCGCTTCGTGTTCGACCTGACCGGGCGCGATGCGGCCAGGATCCGCAGCCTGTGGAGCGCGGTGGAATCGGGCGGCAGTTTCGATCTGAAGGCCGACGGCCTGTTCGACCGCGTGGCCAATTTCGGCATGGCCTCGGGTTCGAGCAACCACGCCAACCGCCTCGACACCATCCGCACGGTGTACGAGGTGTACGGCACCATGATCGACCCGCATACCGCCGACGGCCTGAAGGTGGGGCTGGAGCACCGCGAACCTGGCGTGCCGCTGATCTGCATGGAAACCGCGCAACCGGCCAAATTCGAGGACGCGATTCGTGAAGCGCTCGGCATCGATCCGGTGCGCCCGGCCGAACTCGCCGATCTGGAATCTCTGCCGCAGAAAATGCATGTCATGGATGCAGACGTGCATGCGATCAAGCAGTACATCGTCGACCACGCCGTCTGATTGCTGCGCCTGCCGGCGATAGGCAGCCAAGCGACGCCTGAACCGTGGATTGGGCTTTGCGCCACGCTCACAGGCGTGCGCGGCTTGTGCCAAACACCTGCCACACACACCGGGTCCCGTTTTTCGCGCTTCGCACAGCGCGCCTGCTGATCGTCGGACGAGCACCCGGGCGCCGTGTGCATGAAACCGGAACTCCCTGGTTCGGGCAGGCGGTGCTGCCGGCACTTGGCGAACGTGTTGGAAGCGTGCTGGCAGCAGAGGATAATGGCAGCCTACACAGTCAGGTCTGATCCATCCGCTGTTCAGGGAACCCCAATGAAACTCGTCACCTCGCTCACCAGCCCCTACGGTCGTAAAGTCCGCATCGTTCTGCTGGAAAAGAAAATTCCGTTCCAGCTTCAGGTCGAAAGCCCGTGGGAACCCGACAGCGTCGTATCCACGCTCAATCCGCTTGGCAAGGTGCCGGTGCTGGTGCTGGAAGACGGCGTCAGCGTGTTCGATTCGCGGGTCATCGTCGAGTATCTCGATCACATCAGCCCGGTGGGGCACCTGATTCCTGCCGAGCCGAAAATCCGCATGATGGTGCGGGGTGTCGAGGCGCTGGCCGATGGTGTCACCGACGCCGCAGTCGCGGTGTATCTGGAAAGAAAGCGGGCGCCCGAACAGCAGAGCGCCGACTGGCTGGTGCTGCAGGAAAAGACCCTGTATCGCGGCCTTGAGGCGCTGGCCGAAGCGCTGGGTGAAAAGCCCTTTTACCTCGGCAACAGCATGACGCTGGCGGATATTGCCTGTACCTGCATGCTGGGCTATCTCGAACTGCGTTTCCCCGAAATCGACTGGCGCACGGCCCATCCCAATCTGGCCAAGCTCGCCGACACACTGGCAACACGCGTGTCATTCATGGAAACGGTTCCCGTCGTTTAACGGAGGCACATCATGGCCCATGCGGTAGCGACCCTGGCAGGCGGCTGTTTCTGGTGCATCGAAACCGTTTTCAACCGCTTGCGCGGCGTGGAGTCGGCGGTGTCGGGTTACATGGGCGGTCATACGCTCAACCCGACCTACAAGGACATCTGCAACGGCGACACCGGCCATGCAGAAGTGGTGCAGGTGACGTTCGATCCGGACGTGATTGCGTTTCGCGATCTGCTGGAAGTCTTCTTCACCCTGCACGACCCGACCCAGCTCAATCGCCAGGGCAACGACGTCGGCACGCAGTACCGCTCTGCGATTTTCTGGCACACGCCGGAGCAGAAAGCCGAAGCCGAAGCGTTTATTGCCGGATTCACGGCCGAACATCGATACGATCGTCCCATCGTGACCGAAGTGGCCGCAGCGATGGCCTTTTACCCCGCCGAGGCTTACCATCAGCATTATTTTGAGCAGAATCCGACGCAGCCCTATTGCCAGTTCGTGGTGGCGCCGAAGGTGGCGAAGGCGCATGAGAAATTTGCCTCGATCATTGAGGAGAAATAAGCGATGTCCAGAACGGTTGTCTATATTCCTGGACGTGCTGAAGCGTGTGGATGGGCATGTCAATACATGTCCATCCGGTGTCCGAATATGTCCATTTCAACGGATAGGCGGATGTTAAAATGACATTTGATGTGAGTCGATTACACGCCGCTCGTGGCCAAGGCGCATGAGAATTCCCTTCAATTCCAGTAGAGAAACCAGCGCTGACAGACCGACTGCCGAAAGACACCCGACATGAAGATACCTCGTAACCCGATCACCCTGGCCGTCGTGCTGCTACTGCTGTCTTCGACTGCACAGGCTTCCTTCCTGCACGGCGATACGCTGGACGCGGTAGCCAAATGGCTTGCACTGTTCATCATCTTCATGGTGCCGATCGGTGGCATCTGGCTGTTCTGGCTGATCCATATCCTGCCCGAGAAGGTGGCCGAGAAGCGGCACCATCCGCAGAAGGACGCGATCAAGACGCTCTGCCTGCTTTCGCTGCTGTTCGGGGGCATGCTGTGGCCGTTCGCCTGGCTGTGGGCCTACACCAAACCGGTGGGTTACAGGATGGCCTACGGTACGGAAAAACATACGGACTACTTCCTGGAAGCGGGCGAAAAAGCGATGAAGAATGAAATGACGCTGGAGGAAATCAGGGCGCTACGCGTGGAACTCGATCAGTTGGCGGAGAAGGGTCACATCACTTCGGAACTCCAGCAGGTGCGTGACCAGCTGGTCGCGGCGGAAGTCGCGCTGCTTGCTGCTGAGGGAGCCCGCTAATGGAAGCGATACTGGCAGGGATTTATGCCTTTTTCGTCTGGCTGATTTTCATCAAATTCAAGTGGCTGCCCTGGAACACCAAGTCCCAGGTGATCGTGGTCATCATTCCCATCGTCGGCCTCACGGCGCTCATCCTGACACTGAACATAGTCGCCCCGTCGTCGGCCGACGTGCGGGTCATCAAGTATGTGGTGCAAATCGTGCCCCAGGTGCGTGGCCGGGTGATCGAAGTGCCAGTGAGCGGCAACGATTATGTGAAGAAGGGCGCAGTGCTGTTCAGGATCGACCCCACGCCCTACCGCAACACCGTCAATCAGCTCGAAGGCAAGCTGGCCGCCAACCGGGCTGCGTTGAACGAAGCGCTGGCGGGCCTCAGCCAGGCTGGGGCCAGCGTCGGCGAGATGCGCGAGGCGGTGAATGCTGCCGGCGGCCAGATTGGCGCAGTACGTTCCCAGCTTGACCTGGCTCGCCAGCGGGTGGTGCAGTACCGCGAACTGGTGGCAACCGGTGCCGGCGACCGCTTCAGTCTGGAGCAATGGCAGGCCAACGTACGTGACCTGGAAGGGCAGCTGGTTTCCGCGATCGCTTCGGAATCGCAGGCAAAGCTGAAACTGTCGGCGACTTCCGGCGGCGAACAGGCGGCAGTGGCCCAGGCCAAGGCCAAGGTGGCCACGGCCAAAGCCCAGGAAGAGGCCACCCAAGCCGACCTCGACAATGCGCGTTGGGAACTGTCGCAAACCGTGATGGTGGCGCCAGCCAATGGCTGGGTGATGAACCTGCAGTTGCGTCCCGGCTCTTTTGTTGTGGGCGTACCTTTGGCGCCGGCCATGACCTTCGTCGAGGATGAATACCAGGTCATCGCGCTGTATCAGCAGAACGAACTGCACCAGGCTCAGGCAGGCGATGCCGCCGAAGTGGTGCTCAAAACGCTGCCGGGTCAGGTCATCAAGGCCAAGGTGAATTCGATCGTCTGGGGGCAAGGCCAGGGCCAGTTGCCGGTCTCCGGCATGCTGCCGCAGACCGGGGCGGCGCCGGAGTTTCCCAACCGCTTCTCGGTCAAGCTGGATATCGAGCCCAAGGACAAGGGCGTCTTCCTGGCCGCGGGAGCGGCAGGTATTGCCGCCGTCTATACCGATCAGCTGAAGGCGATCCACATCCTGCGCATGGTGCTCCTGCGCGTGACGTCTTACACCAACTTCCTGATTCTGAAGTTGCACTGATGCGTGTACTGATCCCTTTTACACGCACCGGATTGTCGCTGGCGGTCAGCCTGCTCGCAGGCTGCAGCTTGCTCACACCGCCGGCTAATGACGAACTGCGCAAGGACGCGCTGCCCAATGTGAGCGTGCCGCAGCAATGGAAACAGCCGGCCGACCCGGGCGCGGTGACGGACAGCGAATTCTGGAAATTCAACGATCCTGCCCTGGCTGCGCTGGTGAATGAAGCGCTGACCTATAACGCCGATCTGCGCGCCGGAGCCGCCCGGGTGGAGCAGGCGCGTGGCTATGTCACTGTCGCGGGTGCGGACCTGATGCCCACCGTCGCCGCGCTCGCCAAGGGCGGCGGCAAATGGAGCGGGGATTACAGCGGCATGCAGACCGCGCTGATCGGCGCCACCTGGGAAATCGATGTATGGGGACGCCAGCGTTACGGCGCGCGTGCCGCGACCGATAGTTACGCCTCCGCCGAGCTGGATTACGAATATGCCCGGAAGTCGCTGACGGCATGGGTGGTGCGCAGCTGGCTGCTCGCGGTCCAGACCACTGAGCAGGAGGGCTTGCTGCGGGAAATGGTGCAGTCCTCGGGCAAACTGGTCGAAATGGCCCAGCTTCGTGTCAAGGCCGGTATTGGCGACGAGCAGGACGTCGCGCAGGCGCAGGCCAGTCTTGGCGAATATCGCGACCTCCTGCGCCAGGTTCAACTGGCACGCACCAACGCGTTGCGGGCGCTGGAAGTGTTGCTGGGACGTTACCCCGGCGCGGAAGTCCAGACTGCGTCAAGTTTGCCGGCCTTGCCGGGCCCCGTTCCGGCGGGCCTGCCGTCCGAGCTGCTGGAGCGGCGTCCCGACGTGGGCGCCGCCGAGCGTCGCGTCGCTGCCGCCTTCAACATGACCCAGGAGGCCAAGGCCGCACGCCTGCCCAAGCTCAGCCTGACCGCAACTTTTGGTGCCGTTTCCAGCGACCTCATCGTGCTGCAGAACAAGGACAACCCCACTTTGGGTCTCGGCGGCAACTTTTTATGGCCGCTATTTAACGCCGGTTCGCTGAAGGCCCAGGTCGACATCCGCACCGCCGAGCAGCAGGAGGCCGTGGCCAGTTACGCGGCGATCGGGCTGCGTGCCTTTGACGAGGTGGAAGGCGCGCTGGCGAGCGAATCCGCCCTGCGCGAACGGCAGGAGATCCTGAAGCAAGTGGCTGCCGACAACCGGCGCTCGATGGAGCTCGCCACCGTGCAATACAAGATCGGCAACGGTGATTTGCGCAGCATCCTGCAGGAGCAGCTGCGGCTGTACAGCACCTTGATGACACTGGTGCAGATCCAGGGTGAGCGGCTGGCCCAGCGCGTGAACCTGCATCTCGCGCTGGGTGGGGGATTCGGGATACCGCCGGCGAGCACGGCCGCGGACCAGCCCGCTTCGCCGCCCCCCGACAAACCCGCCAGCTGAAGCACTGGCACCGGTTCGGAAATTCCATCGGCATAAGGAGGAGAGACACATGGGCAAGAAGCAAGCAAAGGCGGAAATGAAATCCGTCGCGAAGCAGGAAGCCGCAGCCAGCGCTACGCCGGGCAAACTCAAGCGCCGCGTCTACGAAAAGGAACTGCTCAAACTTCAGGCGGAACTGTGCATAGTGCAGGACTGGGTCCAGGCCACGGGGCAGCGCGTCATCATCATCTTCGAGGGCCGCGACGCGGCCGGCAAGGGCGGTACCATCAAGGCGATCACCGAGAAAGTCAGCCCGCGGGTATTCAGGCTGGTGGCATTGCCGGCGCCCTCCGACCGCGAGAAGACCCAGATCTATTCGCAACGCTACATTGCCCATTTCCCGGCGGCGGGGGAGGTGGTGATTTTCGACCGCAGCTGGTACAACCGCGCCGGCGTGGAAAAGGTCATGGGCTTCTGCACCGAGGCACAGCACCAGAAGTTTCTGGAGATGTGCCCGTTTTTCGAAAAAAACATCATCGTCGACAACGGCATCATCCTGCTCAAATTCTGGCTCGAAGTCGGCGACAAGGAACAGGAGCGGCGTTTTCGCGCGCGTATCGAAGACCCGGTGCGGCAGTGGAAACTCTCGCCGATGGACCTGCCGTCGCGCCAGCGCTGGTACGACTATTCGCGGGCGCGCGACCAGATGCTCGATGCCACCGACACGGACTTCGCGCCCTGGCATGTGGTGCACTCTGATGACAAGAAGCGGGCGCGCCTGAATCTGATCTCCCACCTGCTGGAGCAGATTCCCTACGTGCGCCAGAAACACGATAAGGTCAAACTGCCGCGGCGCATCACGAAAAATGCCTACGACGACGAGGCGACCATGACCAAGCGTCGCTGGATCCCGGAACGTTTCTAAGTTTCGCTGCTGTTCGCATAACCGAACCGTTCGTGGTGTGCTTGTCGAACCACCAGCTTTTATTCCATGGCCCTTCGACAAGCTCAGGGCGAACGGATATGCGGGACGATATCCATGTTGAAACTGTTTCAGTCCTTTTTCGGCGGTGACGAAAGCCGGGGTCGCTATCCCGAGTCGCTGGTCGAGATGGCGATCGAGCGTACCGTGGACGGTACCGACTCGCGCTTGCGGCTCCTCCCGGGTTATCGCAAGCATTTGCGCGGGCCAGTCATCCATGCCATCGATCATGTCGTGGTGCTGGTGGACAACCTGCCAGCGGCCCTTGCGGCAGGTCGTGACGACTTCAATGTCGACCCGCGCCTGGCCACCCTGTTTGTGTCTGCCGCGCAGATGCTGGAAGTGCTGGGGCATGATCGCACCCTGCTCGAATACCTGAGCAGCCATTTCGCAGGCGCCGACCGGCTCACGGCGCTGTTGCTGGCGGAACGGATCGAAAAAAATGTGCTCGGGATGGAGCAGGCTGGCGACCAGGTACGGCGTGACGTGGCACAGCTCACGGTCAGTTTCCGCAATCACCGTCTGGTGGAGGTCGCGGACCGCGAAGCAGAAACGCGCCGTCTGCTCAAGCGTCGCGCTTTCGACCATCTGCTCTCGCTGGCACTGGCACGCATCGTCGAAGTGCGCGAGGAACGTGCCGACATTGCGCGCCAGCGTGATGCGCTACGGTACAAGCTGGCCATACTGGAACGTAGCGGCTGGGGTTTCGAGGAAGGGGAGGGCTCGTCGTCCGAACCGGCAAGTCTGCAGGCCGAACTGACCGACATCGAGACTCAGCTCGAACGCCTAGGGTCGGATGCGGACGTATTGAAAACCCATCTGGAACTTGTCGCCCAGCAACTGGCTCAGGCCGAGCAACTGCTACAGCGGGATATATTCCGCATGCGGCTGGACAGCATGAACGTGCAGCGCGATGCACAGGATGCAAGCGGACGCGACATCGAACTGCCAGAACTTTTCAATGCCCATGGGCGCAGGATGGTCCTGCTGCTGGTTACCGTGAATCCCGGCGAACTGCCGCCGCGGGAGAATCTCCTGGCCACGGCGCACCGCTATCTGTAAGGTTCACTGGCAGAAAGGTCGCTTACCGCGCGGGCCTGACGATCCCGGTTGGCGCGCGTTGCAGCGGCGGTTACTTGAGAGTACGAACATGCCGGCAACGGAATAGCAACGCAGGGGGCGAAGAGCGCGCCGCCGCTCGACGGTCAGTTCAGGTCATCCGCCTTGTAGTACTTGGAGCCCTTGACCGTCATCGACGCGGCGAGACCATCTCCGGCCAGCTGATAGATCCACACACCGGGTGAAACCGGTATGGCACCCGCATACCCACCACCCTGGCCGCCGGCCTGAGCGTTCAGGGTCGCCTGCCCGCCAAACTCCCAGCCGCTGTTGACGAAGTTGTTGAAGGCCGTTTGGGTATCGAATACCCACACCTGTTTCAGCTTGGAGAACCCCATGCCTAGGCCGGCCTGGACTTCCGCCATCTTCATGAACACGACCTGCTTGGTCTGGTTGTTCACCGCCATGCCGGTGCCCATGCCGCCGCCCGCGACAAAGATCTTGAGGCCGGCGGTGCTGAACACGGCAAAACCGGCCGCCCGATCCACCACGCCCTGGGCGCTGGGTTGAACCCGGATCAGCTCACCCAAAATGTCCTGCGAGACCTTGCGGATGTCCGCTTGCTGTTGCGCCTTGTCATCGGCCCGGGCGGGGATCGTTGTAATGGCCATCGCTGCCAGCAGGAATGCCATCAAAATGCGGACTGCATTGAAAAATGTCGGTGTGTTCATTGTTCCGATTCTCTTTTAAGGATGTATGGGCATCAATCGTGACAGTATTAAGCCCTGACGCCGCCCAAGCGGGGCGGCGCAGCGTTATACGCTCGACAGTTGTTCGGCCTAATCAGAAGCACCCGGTCGGCAACGGACGCTCACTGGACATTGACGATCACGTACTGGTTGCCAGAAGGCTGATAGTAGGTTCCCCCGCATTGCTGCAGCGTGGTGCCTTCGATCACGACGACCGTGCAAGCAGGCGGCAGCGTCGCAACATAAACGGACGTCGCATAAATCGCTCGCCGCGTGGTGCGCCGCGCTACGCCCGCGTAGCTCACCGGCGTCAGGGGCCTGCCGACGATGGCATGGGCCTCCTTGACCAGCGACCATCCCTCGATGCCGCTTCCCGGTTGGTAATCAGCGGCTGCCAGCACCAGACCGAGTGCCATCATTCCAAGTATTGATTTCTTCATCATTTTTTCTCCTGTTCAACCGTGATCTCTCCGGCTTCGTCGACCGGGAGTGCATCAAGCTTGACCGCACCCGTTGGGACGGCAAACCTGAAGCGACCCGGGACGATCATCGGCTTGGTGTTCCAGTCGCTTAATTGAACGCTGTACTGCGGCGCGCCTGTCATCCACTTGGTGGTGATCACATATTTCATGGGAAGCGGTTCGTCGCCCGTTTTCACCCAGATCTGCCAGTCGACCTTGGGGGTGCGGAAGGCCAGATGATGGCATTCGACGCCGCCCACGTAAGCCGTGCCGAAATAACCGCTGCTGGTTACCTCGGAGGTGAGGGCTGCATAGGGGTCGGAGAGCAGCAGGTCAGCCCCGGGCATGCTCAGACTGGTTTCCCGTTCGATCGCATGGATCGCGTCGTCGATGGTGCCTGCGACATCCTTCTGGACGTAGGCGTTCAGCGTCTTGCCATAGAGGGTCAGCGTTGCACCATCGAAGAACAGCGCCACGTCGGCAAACCTGCCTTGACGGTTGACAAGAAAACCTGAGGGCCTTTCCATAATCAGGGTCGAACGACTGTTGAACTGCAATTTCTGACCTTCAAGGGTAATGATCTCGTTGCTGGTGTCCGCCGATACGCTGAAGGCCTTGGTTCCCGCGAGGAAGTTGGACATGGAGCGCAGGATCTCGTCAGCATGCGGGTTGATGTCTCCGGCCGCGATGGCCGTTCCAGCCGGGAGGCCGAAGCTGAGCGCGAGCGACGCGGCCACAAGGCCACGCCTGATAAATGATTCATGTTTCATAGGATCTCCTTGCCTGTATGGCAGTTGACTGAAAAAAGTGAAAAGTAATTGACGCAAGTCAGTATGCGGCAATGTTCGGTGCGCGCTTCGATCGCCAGGCCAGCCGAATACAAACACGGAACCTTGCCTGAAGCGGTGGCGTCGATTCTCCCCGTCATGGCTTCATCGGGACCACACCCATGGGCTGCTCGGACGCTTCCGGCCCGGATTGCGGCATGGTCATGGCATCCTGTCGGGACTTCAGGCTGTCGGCGGTGAAACTGGCGCTCGAGGCCTTGGTCGATGCTTCATAGGCCTTGACCTTGGCCTCGGTGGCGGCCTGGGTGGCACGTTGGCTGATGCTCAAAGCCTCGCTGCTGACGGCCTTGGCCTGGTCGCTGACGGATAGAGCCTGAGTGGCCGTATTGCCGGCTTCACCTGCAGTCTTTTCAGCCCGACCGGCAGCCGCCGACGCTTCGCTGCTGGTCGCCCTGGCCTGCTTGCTGGCAGACAGCGCGGCATCGGCGGTATGACTGGCGTTGCTGGCGGTGACATGGGCCGCCTCGGCGACACTGCTCGCTTGAGTGACAGCGCTCTGCAACTCATCCACCCGCTTCTGCAAGGCCTCAAGATCGCTGGTGGTGGCACAGCCAGCCACAACTCCCGCAAGCAGGACCGGCAATGAAACCGAGAATACTCGCCGCAGCCCGCTGGAATGAAGGCTTTTCATGGAAAACGCCTTTCCTGACGCGTTGAAATTGAATCGATTCGTGACTTCATTTTGTGAACAAAAACACCTTGCATTCCAATAATAGATGGCCAGTGACATAACCATAGCCGGGTATCCTGCCTGGGGAGACATTTTCTTTCGCCGCGCGCTTTCCGGCTCGCTGTTCCCGGACGATTGAACCCCGGCGCGGCGCGGATTGTTATCGAACGTTGATCCGGATCCAGCAGACGGGCCGCAGTTTATTGATGCACCGTGACAAGTGAATGAAGGTTCAGGCCTGCATGACTGGCGGCGGCACCCACGCCGGGGAACATTAGCCGAATCCCATGCCCGTCCTCCTGGGAAGTCCTGAACAAGTCCTTCGACAAGCCTCCCTCGACAAGCTTCCCTCGACAGGCTTCCTTCGACAGGCTTCCTTCGACAAGCTTCCTTCGACAAGCTT
>BS_KBA_SWE02_21mDRAFT_10000809_pt1 | contig 11820 bp, 12 predicted proteins | sample BalSeasSWE02_21m_FD_9196 | JGI IMG/M metagenome (IMG submission 9196)
GGTCGACGAGATCGAGGGCCTGCGTGGCCAATACGATCCGCAAGCCATTATCGCAGCGGACGACGACTTAATGCGCGTCATGCATTTGCTCGAAAGTGGCCATTTCAATCGCTTCGAAGCTGGCCTGATGGACAGCATTACGCAGTCTATCCGCGAATCGGCTGATCTTTGGATGACCGCCGCGGATTTTCGCAGCTATGTCGACGCGCAAGTCGCCGCGGCAGCGACCTACTCCGACAAGGTTCGCTGGACGAAGATGAGTATCCTGAACACCGCGGCCTCAGGCTACTTTTCCACCGATCGCACGATGCGTGATTACAACGACGATATCTGGCGACTAGAACCCGTCAAACTCAACGGCAACTGATGCAGCTCGGCGCCACGCCGTCATCTGACGGTACTCATTTCGCTATCTACTCGGCGGTCGCCGAGCGCGTCGAATTGTGTTTTTTCGATGTGGCCGGCAATCAGGTCAAGAGACATTTTCTGTCGAATTGCGACGACGGCGTTTGGCACGACTTCCTTCCCGGCTGCAGGGCAGGTCAACACTATGGATTTCGCATACACGGCCCGTGGGCGCCCGAACGCGGCTTGCGATGCAACCCGGCCAAGCTAATGCTCGACCCCTACGCCAGAACCATCGACGGCGAATTTATCTGGCACGACGCTGTATTTGATTACGAGCATGGCGGCAACGAGGGAATTACAAAGCTGTGCACTCAAGATAGCGCACCCTTCGTGCCGCGCTCCGTCGTGTGCGATGCCGACACCGCGCCAAGACACCGTCGCCCGCGTGTACCGTGGAAGGACACGATTTTCTACGAGTGCAATGTTCGCGGTTACACAATGCAGCATCCCGCAGTAGAACAAGTCGAGCGGGGAAAGTTTGGCGGGATGAGCAACGGCGATGTGCTGGCTTACATCAAGGCACTGGGCGTCACATCGATCGAGTTAATGCCCATTCAGGCGTTTATCGACGAACACCACCTCGCGCGTCAGGGCTTGCGTAATTTCTGGGGCTACAACACGGTCGGCTTTTTTGCGCCGATGCCACGCTATGGAAATCGAGCGCCGCTACATGAACTAAAAGAGATGGTTCATTGCATTCATGATGCTGGCCTCGAAGTCATCCTGGATGTTGCCTACAACCACACTGGCGAAGGCGATTCTCGCGGCCCGAGCCTCGTTTTCCGGGGCATCGACAATCTCACCTACTACCGTGTCGAACCGGGCAACCCCGCCATCTATATCAACGACACCGGATGTGGCAATACCGTCAACTGCGATCACCCACGCGTCCGGCAACTTGTCGTTGACAGTCTCGTTTACTTTGCGGAAAACATTGGCGTTGACGGTTTTCGTTTCGATCTCGCGTCGGTCCTGGGACGCCACAGCGACGGTTACTCCGTGGCACACCCATTACTGACTGAGATTGGCAACGACGCGAGGCTTGCCAACCNCAAGTTGATTGCAGAGCCCTGGGATCCCGGCCCAGGGGGCTACCAACTGGGGCAGTTTCCACCTCGATGGGCGGAATGGAATGACAAGTACAGAGACACCATCCGCAGATTTTGGCGCGGCGATCAAGGACTGAGTGGCGCGACCGCGCAGCGCATGCACGGCTCGGCGGATGTCTTTGAAGGCAATGGTCGTCCACCGTTTGCGAGCGTCAACTTCGTCACCAGCCATGACGGTTTTACGCTACATGACACGGTCAGCTACGAACTGCGCCACAACGAGGCGAACGGCGAGGACAATCGCGACGGCCATAGTCAAAACTACAGTTGTAACTACGGTGAAGAAGGCGAGTCCAATGACAAAGATCGTCTATTATTGCGGCGGCGACAGCGACTCAACATGCTCGCGTGCCTGTTTTTCTCGCAGGGCACGCCGATGTTATTGGCCGGTGATGAGTTCGGAAATACACAGCAAGGCAATAACAATGCCTATGCACAGGACAATCCTATCGGCTGGCTGGATTGGTCAGGACTCGATAAGGACCCGGAGTTCACGAACCAGGTTCGCGACCTGGTCTGGCTACGTCGTGAGACGGCGTTGCTGCGAATAGAGGACTACATACACGATAGTTTGCCGACGAGCGATGGCAGTATCCAGATCCGCTGGATCAATACTGCCGGCGAAATCAAACGTGACGATGAGTGGTCTGAGAGCAAGGCATTTACGCTGCTGATTACCGCCAAGGGATCTGGCGATTCCGAATCCGCACTGGCGATTGCCATCAATAGCTTTCATGAGCCCGTAACACTGCGCCTGCCGACAACTGCCCGCCCGTGGCGAATATCATTCTNCAGCGACGCTCAATCTGACGCTTTGAAAAACAAGCGCACGCTCGCACTCGGCGGTCGGTCGATCGCCCTGTTACAACGGTAGCTCGGTCGAATACTTGACGCGTCGCAAAACGAACGTCGAACTTGCCGAACGAACGGCGGCGTGTTTTAGAATCTGCGAATTCAGAAACTCGTTATAGGATTCCATGTCCTTCACGACGACGTGCAGGACGTAGTCACGATCGCCCGATACCGAAAAACATTCCGTCACTTCCGGAAGCAACGACACGTGCCGCTCGAAACCCTGACGATTCTTATCCGTGTGCTCGGTCATCGCGACCAGCAACAACACCTGGATATTGAAGCCGGCAATTTTCGGATTGAGGATGGCAACCCGGCGTTCGATCAGCCCTGCTTCCTCGAATTCGCGGATTCGACGCCAGCAGGATGTTCTGGACATACCTACAAGCTCTGCGAGCTCAATCTGATTGCGCGTTGCGTCACGCTGCAACTCGTTTAGCAGGCGACGATCTGTTCTCGAGAGCTCCACTGCGCTATTCACCCCGCTTTCCCATTATTGTGAAACGTTTGTTTCTACTATATTAAAGTTTTGGCACATTCTGGGCACTATTTTTTCATAATCCGCGCATACTGTCGAAAATTTTTGTACGTCAAAGGATCCCACTATGGCCGACNTGTTCGAAAACCCCATGGGTCTCGACGGCTTCGAATTCGTCGAATTCGCATCGCCCGACCCGAGCATTCTGGAGGCGGCTTTTACCCTGCTCGGATTCACTGAGGTGGCGAAGCATCGCTCAAAAAATGTGACCTTGTGGCGACAGGGCGGCATCAATTTCATTATCAATAATGAAAAGAACAGTCACGCGTATTACTTCGCACAGGAGCACGGTCCGTCAGCCTGTGGCATGGCATTTCGCGTCAAGAATGCTCACAAGGCGTATGCGCTGGCGCTCAAGAACGGCGCACAGCCAATCGAAATTCCGACCGGGCCGATGGAGTTGCGTCTTCCTGCGATCAAGGGTATCGGCGGGGCGACGGTTTATTTGATCGACCGATATGAAACCGGCACTTCGATCTACGATATCGACTTCGACTATATCGAAGGCGTCGACCAACACCCGGCTGGCTGTGGCTTCAATGTCATTGACCATCTGACCCACAACGTCTACCGCGGTCGCATGCAGTTCTGGGCCGACTACTACGAGAAGCTGTTCAACTTCCGAGAAATTCGTTACTTCGACATTAAAGGCGAGTACACCGGCTTGCTATCCAAAGCCATGACGGCTCCCGACGGCAAGATTCGAATACCGTTGAATGAAGAAGCGTCTCAAGGCGTAGGGCAAATTGAGGAGTACCTGATGGCGTTTAACGGCGAGGGTATTCAACACATCGCGTTTGGTTGCGACAACCTGTTTGAGTGCTGGGATCGCCTGAAAAAACAGGGAATTGAATTCATGACGGCGCCGCCTCAGGCATACTACGAGATGCTGGAAGAGCGACTGCCCGGCCACGGTGAACCGATGGATGANTTGCAGTCGCGCGGTATTCTGCTCGACGGNNCAACAGACGGCGGGGAACCACGTTTGTTGTTGCAGATTTTTTCGGCGAATATGGTCGGACCAACNTTTTTTGAGTTTATCCAACGCAAGCAGGACGAAGGCTTTGGCGAAGGCAATTTCAAGGCCTTNTTNGAGTCCATTGAGCGCGATCAGGTTGCCCGCGGAATCGTTGCAGCGAAATCCTGACAGGAGCGAAACATGAATCTGAAACGAATTCACCACGTCGCGTACCGCTGTAAAGACGCGAAGGAAACTGTCGAGTTTTACCAGCGTGTACTGAACATGGCGTTTACGGTTGCTTTCGCCGAGGACCGGGTTCCGTCGACCAAGGAACCCGATCCGTACATGCACGTGTTTCTCGATGCCGGCATGGGTAACGTGCTGGCATTCTTCGAATTACCGACGCAGCCCCCCATGGATCGCGATCACAATACGCCTGCCTGGGTGCAACACATCGCTTTCGAGGTGGATGACTACGAAGCACTCGTTGCTGCCAAAGAGCATATTGAAGCCCAGGGCCTCAACGTCATTGGCCCGACAAACCACGGCATATTTCAGTCCATCTATTTCTTCGATCCCAATGGCCATCGCCTCGAACTGGTCGCGAACACCCAAACGCAAGAGCAGATCGATGAGCTGAAGCGCGTCGCACCGGCCATGCTGGAAGAGTGGAGCCAGACCAAGAAGGCGCCACGTCATGCCGCCTGGCTACACGAACTGGAATTCCGAGGCGACCAATAGATGAAGCTCGCATCCTTGAAACACGGCCGCGATGGCCGCCTGGTTGTTGTATCCAGAGACCTGGCGCGCTGCACGTCAGCCGCCCGCGTCGCCGAAACGATGCAGGCCGCATTGGACGATTGGGCGAACGTCCGCCCTGGCCTTGAAGCAATTGCAACAAAGCTTGAGGCCGGCGGTGGCGACCCTTTCGATCAAAATAACTGCGCCTCACCACTGCCTCGCGCCTATCAGTGGGCCGACGGTTCAGCCTACGTCAATCATGTCGAACTCGTTCGCAAAGCACGCGGTGCGGAACTACCGGAATCATTCTGGGTGGACCCGCTAATGTATCAGGGTGGCTCGGACTCCTTTATCGCTCCGCACGACGACATACCGCTGGCCGACGAAGCCTGGGGTATCGACTTCGAAGCCGAGGTCACTGTTGTAACCGACGATGTACCGATGGGTGTGTCAGCAACCGATGCTGCCGAACACATACACTTGATTATGTTGGTGAATGACGTCTCGCTGCGCGGACTGATTCCCGGTGAACTCGCGAAAGGTTTTGGTTTCTTCCAATCGAAACCTTCCAGCGCATTTTCACCGGTAGCCGTCACACCGGACGAACTAGGCGACCACTGGCGAGATGCGAAACTGCATTTGCCATTGCTGTCATTCTTGAATGATCAGGCGTTTGGCAAGCCCGAAGCCGGCGTCGATATGACCTTCAACTTCGGGCAGCTGATCGCGCATGCGGCAAAATCCCGTCCATTGGGTGCCGGCGCCATAATCGGATCCGGGACGGTTTCCAATCTGCTCGACGGCAGTCCTGGCAAGCCGATCAACGACGGCGGTGTTGGCTATTCCTGTATCGCCGAAATTAGAACGATAGAGACCATCAACAACGGCAAGCCGAGCACGCCGTTTATGAAATTCGGCGATCGCGTCCGGATCGAGATGAACGATGAGAATGGTGCGTCGATATTCGGTACGATTGATCAGGTCGTAACGAAGTACAAAAAATAATGTCCATCAAACTCTACAGTTACTGGCGATCTTCCGCCGCCTTTCGCGTACGCATCGTGCTGAATCTAAAGGGACTCGAACACGAAATCGTGCCAGTGTCGCTTGCGACGGGCGAATCGGAACATCGAAAAGAAACCTACCGCCGAAAGAATCCGCAGATGCTGGTGCCGTTTCTTGAAGATGGCGATATCGCGATCGGCCAATCGATGGCGATACTTGAATATCTGGAAGAGACCTATCCGGACGTGAAGCTGTTGCCGGACGAACAGCCCTTGCGTAGTCAGGTAAGAGCGTTCTGCAACATGATCGCCTGCGATATCCACCCAATTTTGAATCTCCGGATAATGGGCTACATAAGAGACGAGTTTCACGCTGACCCGTTGGCTCACTGGTACGGGCACTGGATACACGAAGGATTCAGGGCGCTGGAACAATTTGCGAGCGATGGGCCGTTCATACTGGGCGACAACGTAACCCTGGCTGATGCATTCATGGTTCCGCAGATGTACAACGCCAGACGTTTCGAAATTGCATTGGGCGATTATCCGAAACTCGTCGCAGCGGTTGACCACTGTAACGGACTCGAGGCATTCAGGTCGGCCGCACCCGAAGCTCAGGCGGAGGCGCTATAGAGCCTGTTTCGTTATTTCTTCGCCAATAACAATAATTCAGTGTTACTTTTCGACCAAATCTCAATCAGGCCGTTGGCTTCAGTCACTTGTTCGGCGGTCATGTACTTAGCCACATCTTCCTTGTCGACGCCGGCACTAAGATCACCCAGCAAGCCGGCGAGACCGTACCATTTGTAAGCGCGCACAGGATCGTAGTCGTCTGAGAAATCCATTGCGTAGTGCCGGCCTAGCGCCAGCATCGCCTCTACGACCCCCTGTTCGGCAGAGAGCACATACAGTTTTACCGCCTCAGCGTCGCTCTGCGGCACACCCCAGCCGTTCTGATACATAACCGCCAGATTGCATTGCGCCTGAGCGTGGCCCTGTGCGGCGGCGAGTCCATACCACTTGATCGCCAGGTCATCGTCCATGTCAACGCCAAAACCATTGCCATACATCTGGCCGAGTCCGAACTGCCCGTTTGCATCACCCGCGTCTGCAAGTGGCTGCCACTCAGCAAGTGCAGTCTCATAATCGCCTGAATCATAAGCGTAAAGGCCTTTTTGAAAATCACCGCCCAAGGCCAGAGTAGTGAGCAGTATGGAAACTGCTGCGAGCAGTGCGTGTGTGTAACGCATGACCAGACCCTCCTTTTTTGGCGCCTCCGGCGCCGGAGTCAACGTCGCTACTATACTCTCAGTTGCGGGCTTCAACGGGCTATTCGGGGATGTACTTAGCCGCAGCGATTGCGCTCTCTTATACGAGGTACTGACTGGTCATTCTTGTTATTTGACGCTACTGACAAATAGAATTTCGGGAAAAGTCTTGCCAAGCGTTGGGCTGCTGAAGTTCACCATTTTCGATCCACCCTGCCACGCGATACGTTGCCCGACCACTAGCTCGGTCTCACGTGCAGCAAGCCACACTACGGCCCCTGCGTCGGTCTCCAGTTCAATATACGTGTATCCAGCGGCGTTTTCAGTTGACCGTACAATTCCGTTGCTTTGCTCCCGCGGAGCCACACTAGCGGCTGCTGGCGCCGCGTCGGTGCCTTGATATATGGCAGATACAAAAACGACTTCTTCAAAGGTCCTGTCGAGTGCACTGCTCTTGAAGTTTCGCATTACGGCCGACTGACCCCAACTGATGACCTCGCCCTCTGCGACCTCAACCGGATTGCCGGCAAGCCAAACGTTCCGTCCATTGTTCCGAACTTCGATGTACGTGTAACCCGGCACCTGAATGCTGGACAAAACCTGTCCACGATTTCCGCTCAGATCAGCATCGCTAACCGTGGCACTTTTGTCGGCGGGCATATTCTCGCCGCCACAGGCGGCAAGCAACAGAATCCCGATGGCACAGACTACTGAATTCTTCATGATTTCTTCCGAAGTGAACCTGGAACATTAATGATTGAACGCGGGATCATATTGGACCACGAAGCCCGTGCCAATGTGAACTTCCCACGTTTTGTACGTACCATTCCGGACTGTATTTGTGATCTGAAATTATCCGTATGGACTTGAAACGTTTTTAGCCATTTTAGCGCGGTATTTCTGGCAGAGCTTGGCGACAAAAAACAGCTGGCAACACTATAAGGCTACGCGGCGTGCGGCGGCTTCATCTCGATCGGTGTATGGACAGGTCGGCACGCTTACGCCTAGTATGATGCGATAGCTGAGCAAGGGTCCCCGACAATGAGCGACTGGAACGATTTTGCCACCGTTGATCCGTTCGACGGAATGACACCGGACTCGCCTGGCATGGTGCAGAATCTGGTGCGAGGTGAATGGCAATCAGGCATAAAGCTGCGCAACGATATCGTCGATCCACTAACGGGTGGTCGATTTCTCGATGTACCTGATACCGGAGACACAGCGCCGTATCTTGATGGGCTTGCATCCTGTTCAAAATCGGGGTTACACAATCCGTTCAAGAACACAGAACGATACGTAGCACTAGGTCGAGTATGTGCTAAAGCGGCGGCCTTGCTGGCCGAACCTGGCGTTGAGAGATATTTCGCCAAACTGATTCAACGAGTCATGCCAAAGAGCTGGCAGCAGTGCATGGCTGAAGTTGTAGTCACTCGCGTGTTTCTTGAAAATTTTGCAGGAGACGGCGTGCGTTTTCTGGGCCGCGGCTTTTCGAACCCTGGCGATCGAACCGGTCAGGAATCGCGTGGTTACCGATGGCCGTTTGGCCCCGTCGTTGTCGTGGCACCCTTTAATTTTCCGCTCGAGATTCCGGCCCTGCAGTCATTGGGCGCTTTGTTTATGGGTAATCGACCGCTGGTGAAGGCCGACTCAAAGGTCAGCGTCGTCTATGAGCAATTCCTGAGACTGCTAATCCACTGCGGCCTGTCGAAGCAGGATATTGACCTGATCCATTGTCGAGGCGAAATAATGGGTCAATTGATTGACTCCGCTGCAGATCAAATACGAATGGTTCAATTCACCGGATCCAGTGGCGTGGCGGAGAGAGTTAGCGCCAGCGTCAATGGCCGGGTGCGACTCGAAGATGCTGGTTTTGACTGGAAAATCATTGGGCCGGACTTTGACGAACTCTGGCTCGACTATGTTGCCTGGCAATCTGATGAAGACGCGTACAATGCCTCCGGCCAAAAGTGTTCTGCACAAAGTATATTGTTCGTACACGATAACTGGGTTGCTGCATTGTTACCGAAGCTCGCCGCACTCGCCGGCCGGCGGCGTCTGGACGATCTGACGATCGGGCCGATACTGAGCTGGAACAATGAACAGATCAGCGCACACATCAATAGGGTTATGGACATTCCGGGAACCGAATTGCTGTTCGGTGGCTCGGCTCTGCAGGAGCACAATATTCCCGAGTGTTACGGCGCGTACGAGCCGACCGCGATAAGAGCACCGCTCTCGCAATTTGCAAATGGTCATTTCGATTTACTAATGACCGAATTGTTTGGACCGTTTCAAATTGTTGTGAGTTATGGCGATAAGGAAATTGAAACCGTACTGCAATTGTTTGAAGGAATGTCCCACCACCTGACTGCGGCTGTTGTCAGTGCGGATGTTCTATTCCAAAGCAGAGTGCTGGCCGCCACAGTGAACGGCACAACGTATTGCGGTATGCGGGCCCGAACCACAGGTGCGCCGCAAAACCACTGGTTTGGTCCAAGCGGGGACCCCCGGGGCGCTGGAATAGGGACGCCCGAGGCGATTGTGTCAACCTGGAGCGCACATCGGGAAATCATTTTTGATCAGGGCGCGTTGCAGGCCGATTGGGCGATACCGGCATCGCAGTGAACCCGAGCAGGAAGATTAATACTCGACCGTCCGTCTCCTCCCAGCCAAGCACCTCCGGTGGTCATTATTCACCTCCGTCAAAACAAAAAAAACGCCCCACTAGGGGGCGCTTTGTCATTTGGTGGTGAAGGGTGCTATCGATCCTGGCATGTATCTATGTGAAATATAGACAGTTATGTCGCTGCCGATGACCCGGGTGCCCCCGTTGTTGCCCCCACATCTTGCGGCTGTTACCGGACGGCATCGGACATTAATTTGCCTCGAATCCGACGTAAAAATATCGCGAAAATTGATCGAAAACCAACCGCGGTTTGAACCAGTATGCACGATGATTCAGCATGTTTTGATGCTCAATTGATCAACCAAAGTGTTTGTTCGAATCGAATGTGTCCCGCAAAGCCAAGCGTTTTCCTGATGAAACCGGAGGCCGACAACTTCGCCGTGAACGACGCTCGGTGTTGGATCAAGCGGATGTGTGAATCCGCGAATATCCCCCTCAATCCTCTGCAAACTTCATGAGCCCAGAAAAACCTGACAAAACGAAACTATATGATGTCCGATACGACAACAATGGGTCGACGGAAGCACCCATTACTGAACTAAACAAAGGTTTAGCTCTGCGGATGTCTGTTCGGCAATCTCCAAAACCTGGCACAACTAAACAATACGACACCCGATACGACGCCAATGGGCCGAGCGAAGCGCCCATTACTGAACTAAAAAGGTTGCCATTCCCTTGGCTCGATACGGGTCATGTCCAGCATGCAAATCAACAGCCAGAGCGCAAAGCAAGGCGCGTGACGATTTTGGGCACAGACGATAACTTATATATTATTGAATCGAATCTATATAATAATCTAAATCTTATTATTTACTTGAAAAATAATATTCTACAGATTATCATTTCTCGGTGATTTAATAATATTAGAGTTATTACGATGGGACCACAGGAACGCGCAAGAGCGCGCAAGAATATCGATAACAAGCTGAATTTGCTTAGAAATTCAAATGTGCTCGTGCGCCCGCAACGCGGCTGGGTCAAGGCGATCCGCGAGGCGCTAGGCATGACCACCGCCCAATTCGGACGACGCATGGGCGTCAGCCAGCCCCGCGCCTCCAATGTCGAAAAGGCCGAGGCCAGCGGCAAGATCACGCTCGACTCCTTAGAACGTGCCGCCGAAGCGCTTGGTTGCCGCCTTGTCTATGCGCTGGTGCCGCATAAGTCGCTTGACGCGCTCGTTAAGGAACGCGCCCGCAGGCTTGCCGAAAGGCACGTCGCAGCTGTCTCGCACAGCATGACACTGGAAAATCAACGCACCCCGGATGAAGACACGCGTGAGCAATCAGAGCGACTTGCAGAAAGCTTGCTGCACGCGCCCGGCTCGAAGCTCTGGGACGAACCGTGAGCGACCCGCTCGCGCCTCAGGACGAAAGCGCGACCGGACTCAGTCCCGAAGAACGCGAGGGGCTGATCCCTAGTTACATCACGACGCGCGCCGAACTCAATGAATCCGAACAAGCGAACATCGTTGAGGCACGCGCGTGGGCATTTTCGCGCAAACGCGATGTGCTTGATGAGGCATTTTTGAAAAACCTTCATCAGCGCATGTACGGAAAGGTCTGGAATTGGGCGGGCGAATACCGCAAGACCGGTAAGAATATCGGTATCGATGCCTACAAGATTCCGATGGAATTGCGGCAGCTTCTCGATGACGTGCATTACTGGATCAAGAACAAGACCTACTCTACTGACGAGATCGCCGCGCGCTTTCATCATCGGCTCACTCTTATTCATTGTTTTCCAAACGGCAATGGCCGCCATGCCCGCATGGCGATCGACCTGTTGCTGACAAACGTGGGGGAGAAACCTTTCACCTGGGGCAATGAAAGCCTTGTCAATGCCGGCGAGACTCGCAACGCCTATATCGCGGCGCTGTATGCGGCTGATAAGCACGACATTACGCCCTTACTCGCATTCGTGCGCAGCTGATGGTCACGCCGATCACGGAGATGAATAATGAGCCGCAATCTCGCCCTTGAACAAGTAGGCCGCGCGCACGCGGGGTTAACCCCGGCTACCGCGGACACATCTGAATAGGCGGAGTCCGCCATATCCAGGGCCACCCATTCGCGTTGGGGGCAGCTGCGAAAAACTGCCATCAGATGCCCCCAAAGTTGCCCCCAAAATTCTTTACTTCTCGACGTTTTCGCTTCGAAAGACGCCTGAACGGCGGCTACATCCGCGAGGCGTCAATGGACTGTCTCGTTACTGGCTGCATGTCCTCGGACGAGTCAATGCCACGCCGGACAAGGG
>BS_KBA_SWE02_21mDRAFT_10000810_pt1 | contig 11818 bp, 11 predicted proteins | sample BalSeasSWE02_21m_FD_9196 | JGI IMG/M metagenome (IMG submission 9196)
AACAAAAAATAAACAAGGTTTTGGAAGCAACGGAATTATTTAAAAAGGTCAGAAAGATAGAGATCAAAACACGGGGATTGTCGAACCAGATTTTTTCGGGACAATACCACTCGGTGTTTAAAGGTCGTGGTATGGCGTTTAGCGAGGTCAGAGAATATCAGTATGGCGATGATATCCGTAATATCGACTGGAATGTAACGGCTCGTTTTAACCATCCCTATATCAAAATTTTTGATGAAGAACGCGAACTCACCGTTATGCTTTTAATCGATGTGAGCGGCTCCAACGAATTTGGAACACGCAAACAATTAAAGGAAGATATGATTACAGAGATTGCTGCGGTGCTTGCTTTTTCAGCGATTCAAAATAACGATAAAGTGGGGGTGATTTTCTTTAGTAATAAAATTGAAAAATTCATTCCTCCAAAAAAAGGAACCAGTCATATTCTTCGAATCATCCGCGAACTCATCGATTTTAAACCCGAAAATAAGGAAACCAATATTTCGGAAGCTTTGCGTTATTTAACCAATGCCATTAAAAAACGTTGTTCAGCTTTTTTAATTTCCGATTTTATGGACGAAGGGTTTGAAGATGCCATTAAAATTGCCAATCGTAAACATGATTTAATAGCAGTACAAGTTTATGACCAACGCGAACACAAGCTTCCGAATGTAGGCCTNGTAAAGATGAAAAATGCCGAAACAGGTAAACAAATGTGGGTGGATACTTCAAGCGAACGGATTCGCCATAATTATAAGTTAAATGGCTTACGAATGGAAAAACGTTTGAGCGAAATATTCCTGAAAAGTGGTGTGGATGCGGCTAAAGTTCGTACCGATCAGGATTATGTGAAACCACTGATAAATCTATTTAAGAAACGGGAATCAAGACGTTAGAAGAATGAGAAAAAATATTTTTATCATATTATTTATAGGGATTTTGGCTCCAACTTTCCTCTGGGGTCAAAAAACAAAATCGATTGCCACTATCGATAAGGATAGTATTTTAATTGGCGATAAGCTAACCATACGTTTAGAAGTTCAAACAACAAAAAATACGCGGATTAGCTGGCCTAGTTTTAGCGAAGAATTGACAAAGGGCATCGAACTATTGAGTTTTCAACCTATCGATACACTTTTAGGCGAAGGAGATGCGATTTCCTATATCCAAAACTTAAGCATTATTTCTTTTGATACCGGTTTTTATGAAATCCCTGCTTTTAATTTTTCATGCGTCAATCAAATAGATACGAGTTTTTATAAAAGTATAAGCAATCCATTATTTTTGCGTGTTACTACCATGGAAGTGGATACCACACAGGCTTTTAAGCCCATTAAAGGACCCATCGAGCAAAGCTATACCTTTGCTGAGGCGATACCAATGATGGGCGGATTTTTACTCTTATTAATCGCAGCTTTTGCCGTTTACTATTTTTTCTTTCGTAAAAAAGATGATCCTTTGTTTACCGCTAAAGCAAAACCTCGGATTCCGCCTCATATTTCGGCTTTAAATAATCTGGAAACACTGAAAACAAAAAAACTCTGGCAAGGTGGAAAGTTTAAAGAATTTTATACAGAATTAACAGATATTTTCAGAGTATATATTGATGAACGTTTTGATGTGGATGCCTTGGAAATGACTTCGGATGAAATCAGAGAATCCTTGGAATCGATTAAAGAAATTGATAAAAAATTACAACAGAAAATTTCAGAAACCTTGGCTACTTCTGACTTGGTGAAATTTGCAAAAATGAATCCGATTCCGGAAGAAAATGAAAATAACATACTGGTTATGGAAAGTTTTGTAAAAGAAACTATGAAAATACCTGAAGTTATAGTGCCTGTTTTTGAAGCTACAAAAGAAAGTAAAGAACAAACAAATACAACAGAAAACGGATTGAAGAATTAAAGATTGGTAAAATGTTGAAGAATATAGAATTTGCAAATCCTGAGTACTTTTATCTGCTGATTATTATTCCAATAATGATCATCTGGTATTGGTTTAACCATCTTAAAGTCAATGCCGAAATGCAGGTGTCCTCAACTTCTGTTTTTGAGAGTAGCCGTAAAAGCATTCGCCAATATTTATATTTTGGATTGCCTATAATGCGCATGATTGCAATTATTTTATTGATTATTGCTTTGGCTCGTCCGCAATCGAGTACGAGCCGCCAGGATGTATCAATTGAAGGAATCGACATTGTGATGGCATTGGATGTATCGGGNAGTATGTTGGCCCAAGATTTAAAACCCGACCGTTTAGAAGCGTCAAAATTAGTAGCTTCTGATTTCTTTGATGGTCGCCCGAACGATCGTATTGGGTTGGTTATTTTTAGCGGAGAAACATTTACGCAATGTCCACTAACTACCGATCATAGCATCATCAAAAATCTATTTAAGGATATTAAGAGTGGAATGATACAGGATGGAACAGCCATAGGCGATGGCCTGGCAACAGCCGTAAATCGTTTAAAAGAGAGCGAAGCCATCAGTAAGGTTATTATTTTACTAACAGATGGGGTGAATAATGCCGGTTCTATTGATCCTGTATCGGCCGCTGAAATTGCCAAACTATACGGAATTCGCATTTACACTATCGGTGTTGGAACCATTGGAATGGCGCCTTATCCGGTTCAAACTCCTTACGGAATTGAGTATCGCGAAGTAGAAGTTAAGATTGACGAAGAACTTTTGCAGGAAGTTACTAAAATGACCGACGGAAAATATTTCAGAGCAACCAGCAATCAAAAATTGATTGACATTTATGCTGAGATTGATCAGCTCGAAAAATCAAAGATCGATGTCACTGAGTTTCGTCGCAAAAGCGAAGAGTTTTTCATTTTTGCATTGATTGCTTTTGTGCTTATAGCATTGGAATTTATTTTTAGAAAAACGATTTTTAAAACGATACCATAATATATGATCAGGTTTGAACATATCGAATTTTTATATGCATTACTGCTGATACCGGTTTTCGTGAGCATGTATATAATCACCTCTTTTTGGAGAAAGAAAGCTATCAAACGTTTTGGTGATGCGCATTTGATTCAAAAATTAATGCCACAGGTTTCAACTTTCCGCATTATGATGAAATTCATCCTATTTTCGCTGGCTTTCCTTAGCTTGATTATAGCTATTGCGAATCCTCAGATTGGATCGAAAATTGAAAATGCAAAACGCAAAGGAATTGATTTAGTCATTGCTCTGGATGTTTCAAATAGTATGTTGGCTCAAGACATTCAGCCCAATCGTTTATCAGCATCCAAACAAGCCATTTCAAAACTCATCGACAAACTCAAAGGAGATCGTTTAGGGATCGTCGTTTTCGCAGGTCATGCCTACACTCAATTGCCAATCACAACCGATTATGCTGCGGCTAAAATGTTTTTAAATACGATTAGCCCCGATATGCTCCCAACTCAGGGTACAGCTATCAACGAAGCCGTTATATTAGGGGCCCAATCCTTTGGTGAAAGCAAACACAATAAAGCTATCGTCATTATTACCGATGGAGAAAATCATGAAGGAGATGCCCTGAAGGCTGTTGAAGAAGCTGTTGAAAAAGGAATAACTGTTTATACTATCGGAATGGGCTTGCCCGAAGGCGGTCCTATCCCCGTATATGAAAATGGTGCTCTCACGGATTATAAAAAAGATCGTGAAGGCAATATCATTACCACAAAACTGAATGAACCCATGCTTCAACAAATTGCAGCTGCAGGGAAAGGAACTTATGTCCGTGCTAACAATTCGCAAGCTGGACTGAATAAAATATTTGAAGAAATTGATCAGTTAGAAGAATCAGAATTCGAGACCAAGACTTTCTCAGATTATGAAGATCGTTTTCAATATTTTTTGGGTTTTACAATTATTCTACTTCTTATTGAGTTTATAATTGTTGAACGGAAAAGTAAATGGTCCGATCGAATTAAATTATTTGAATAATTATGAAAAAATTAATCATCCTATTACTTTTGCTCCCATCACTAAGCTTTGCTCAGAAAGAAGCTAAACTTATCCGTGAAGGGAATAAATCGTTCAAGGAAGGAGCATTTAAAGATGCCGAAATTAATTATCGCAAATCACTTGAAATAAACAAGGCATCCTTAAAAGGCGAATTTAATTTAGGCGATGCATTGTATGAGTTGAAAGATTACGAAGGTTCTCAGCAACAATTTGAGGCAATCAGCAAAAAAATTGAAGATCCAATACAACGTGCCGAAGCTTTTCATAATTTAGGAAATTCTTTTCTGTCAACAAAAAAATACCAAGAAAGTGTTGATGCCTACAAAAATGCTTTGCGGAATAATCCCGCAGATTTGGATACCAAATACAATTTAGAATATGCTCGTCAGAAGTTAGAGGAACAACAAAAACAAGATCAAGATAAGGACCAGGATAAGGATAAAGATCAGGACAAAGAAGATCAAAAAGATAAACAAGATCAAAAGGATCAAGAGAAGAAGGAAGACCAAGAGAATAAACAAGATCAGGAAAAAAATCAAGATCAAAATCAAGATGAGCAACAACAAAAAAATCAGCAACAGCAACCCAAACAAATTTCGAAGCAAGATGCTGAACGTATGTTGGACGCATTAAAAAATGATGAAAAGAAAACCATTGAAAAATTAAAAAAAGAAAAAGCTAAAAATGCAACAGCTACCAAATCCGAAAAAGATTGGTAGGCTCTAATTTCATACATTTGCAAATATTTGAATACGGAATGAAAATAAAAAAACATCTACTACTATTGCTTCCTATGCTTTTGCTAATGGCTGTTCCGCTAATGGCTCAGAACGTTACGTTTAAAGCAATCGGACAAACGAATGTAGCTGTGGGCGATCAGTTTATAGTTCAGTTTGTTGTAAATGCCAATGGCAGTAATTTCAGAGGTCCTGATTTTGATAATTTTAGGGTTTTAACGGGTCCTAATCAATCGACCAATTCAAGTTATTCGAATATAAATGGACGGATGACCCAATCCATGACCATCACTTACTCCTATTATTTACGTGCTTTATCCGAAGGAGAATTCACTATCGCTCCAGCAAAAATTGCAATTGATGGTAAGGAATATCAAACAAACGAATTAAAAATAATCGTTGGAGCAAAAAATACTCAATCTCAAACTCAGACACAAAATACAGATCCAAGCAATCCACAAGAAGTGGCTGAACTTGATGAAAATGCAATCTTCATAAAAGCTGACGTTGACAAGAAAGATCCATATTTAGGCGAACAAGTCATCCTCACTTATAAAATTTATACAAAAGTCCCAATCTCTAATATTATCAGCGAAAAGGAACCCAACCTCTCTGGTTTCTGGATGAAGAACTTAATTGAGCAAGGGGCTCAGATGTCTCCATCTAATGAAATAATTGATGGAGTCGAATATGCAACAGCTGAACTCCGGAAGTTTGCCATTTTCCCACAAAAGAGCGGAGAAATTACAATCAGTCCATTGGAACTACAATGCGTAGCTCAAATGAGAAGTAATACTACTCGTAAACGCAGAAGCAACTCATTTTTCGATAGCTTTTTCGATGATCCATTTTTTAGTGGGTATCAAAATGTTCAAAAATTCTTGGGATCAAATTCGATTAAATTAAATGTAAAAGCTCTGCCACAAAACGCCAAACCTGCAAATTATAATGGTGCGGTAGGAAGTTTTACTGTTCAATCTGAAATAAATAAATCATCTGTAAAAACAAATGATGCACTAAGCATAAAATATAAAATTTCAGGACAAGGAAATATTGAGTTGATTGACAAATTAAACGTCTCCTTCCCTACCGATTTTGAAGTTTACGATCCGAAGATAACGGATGATGTACGAGTAACTCCAAGGGGTGTTTCTGGGAGTCGTACATTTGAATACTTAATCATCCCACGTAATCCCGGAGAATTTAATATTGAAGCCATAGAATATAGTTTTTTCAATCCGCTTACTGAAAAATATGAAATTATACAAACGAAGGCATTTAACATTCAGGTTGAAAAAGGAGCAGATTATCAAGCGGGTGTCAGTTATAGTGGAATTAGTCAGGAAGACATTCAATATATTGGTCAGGATATTCGACATATCAAAGTTAAGAATGAAACACTTCAGCCACTATCCTACTTCTTTTATGGTAGTATTGCTTTTATTTTGTGGTATATCATACCAGCTGTATTGTTTATCATTTTTATTTTTTTCTGGAGAAAGCAGGCAGCCACACTTAGCAATCAATCGTTGATGCGTCACAAAAAAGCGACGAAAGTGGCTCGGAAAAACTTAAAACAAGCCAATCAGTTTTTGGGAACAAAAGAATCGGAGGCTTTTTACAATGAAATATCGCAGGCTCTTTGGGGATATCTTGCCGACAAATTCAACATCCCTCTTTCTGAACTTTCTAAAGATTCGATAGAAGATGCTTTAACAGAGAAAAAGGTGAAGGACGTAACTATAAAGCAATTCATTGAGTGCCTCAACAATTGTGATTTCGCACGTTTTGCACCAGGCGATCCAACATCCAATATGGATAAAATTTATAACGAAGCGTTGGAGATTATCAGTAAAATAGAAAGGGAACTTAAATAATGAAAAAATCTATATTCATACTGATCCTTTTACTTGGAGCTATGACTAGCTTCGGAAGCACTAAGCATGACTCTCTGCTAAGCATTGCAAATCAACAATACGATGAGGGGATTTATCATGAAGCCATCCAAAATTACCAACTAATTATTGAGGACAAAGTTGAATCTTCTCAACTTTATTACAATTTAGGAAATGCTTTTTATAAGATGGATGATTTAGCTTCAGCTATTTTGTATTACGAAAAAGCAAAAAAAATTAATCCAAACGATGAGGATATAAATTACAATCTGGGAATAGCTAATAGCCGAATAGTGGATAATATTGACAGTGTCCCTCAAATCATATTCAAACGCTGGTGGAATCAGTTTTATAATATGTTCTCGGTGAATCTGTGGGCTAAAGTAGCCATTGGCTTATTTATATTAACGCTTGTTTTTGCGGCCATCTATTTGCTTGGGAGAACTCGATTTATTAAAAAATTATTTTTTAGTTTGGGGATTTTATTCCTTTTATTATCGATTGCCTCTTACTTTGTATCTTATCAAAAATATTATTATACCAACACCCATAAAGAAGCCATTTTATTTGCACCAACGATTACAGTTAAAAGTTCACCAAACAGAAATAGCGTGGATTTATTTGTAATTCATGAGGGCAGCAAAGTCTATATCTTAGATCAAGTTGGCGAATGGATTGAAATACGTATTGCCAATGGAAGTGTAGGATGGTTGCCTGTTTCGTCAATAAAATACATTTAAACATTACAAAAAGAAATAAAAAAAATGAGCCCGATTTCCATCAAGCTCATTTCAATAAATCATTATTCTTATATTTTATTTAATCCCTAATTTTTTTGCAATATTTTTAGGAATTGCATCCTTGTGAACCATGATTGCTATAGTGCGAAGACGGATAAATTTATCCGACATATTCAAGTAACCACCAAGACTATTACTTTTATCTGACCAAGAATTCTTTGTTAAAAAATATTTAGTCCCAAATTGATCTTTGGTTACACCAACCAAATGCATTAAGTGATCATCGGTAGTTGATTGATTGTATATAGTTTTATCATGATCGGCTTGGCTAACTTCAGCAACTTCTTTTTGAAAGCGACCAATATAGCTACTTTCTGACTCATCAGAATATCTATCCCATTGCACTTCAGGAACATAAGCGACTCCATTTTTATGGGTAAAATATTTATCACTAACATCACCATCCCAAACCATAGAATAACCTTTCTCTAAAGCAGCATACATCACATCCATTAAATCGTCGATGGGTAAATTATAATACAAATCCATGGACCAGTTATCCGGAACTTCAAGTAAACATTTTTCATAAAAAGGATAATAGCCAAACGAAGTCAATTCGACATAATTATCAGGATTAATCCCCATATCACTAGCAAATGTTTGTGGTGTATATTGTTTTCCATCTACAGAAAACTCGTTTGGAGCCTTTCCTAAATAGGCATCTAAAGTAGCTTCAATAGCTTCTGGCCAACGAGGGGTGATTTCGCCACCTTTTTTACTAATAACGGCATTCATCATTGCTTTTAAAACAGCATCCATTTCGCCATGATTATGAATATCAAGATCGATATTCATACCACTATAAACTGACTCTGGAACCATTCCATGTTCACGAATGACATTCATTACATCGTGGGCTTGTCCGCCTTGAGCAAAATTATTATTCCCATGAAAGAATACATATTTGCGTGCTTTTACAGGATAAGCTTTACGAACAATAAACATTTCGGAAATATCCATAAGCCCTTTATCCATTCGTAACAATTCAGACTCAATGAAGGAAACTGTTGAAAAATCCCAGCATGTACCTGTCCGCCCCTGACTCTTAACAGTACCTGCTTTTACAATAGATAGGGTGTCAAATTTCCACGATATTTTTGTTTCTTTCTTTTCTTTTTCCACTTTTTCCTCTTGCGAGAAAACGGGTAAAACAATAAGCATAAGGAAGGATGCTATAAGTGCTGTTTTCAATGATTTAATAAACATATCAATAAATTTTAAAAAGGTTAATTAATCAAATTTAGCTTTTATTTATTTTTTTAATATTCGTAAAATAAACTTCAAAACTATATTCGCTTTGTATTTTCAACTGCAGTTTTTTGTGTATAGGCAGGACACTTTTCTTGTGATTTACATGAAGTCATCAACAAGGCCGTAACAAAAACAATGCATAAAACGATTCCAACTTTTTTCATCCGAAAATAATTTTTAGTAAATTGGTCGGATGGAACTCGCATGTGAGACAATCATCCTTATTTGTTTTTAACGAACATACTCGTTTCATTACTTTACTTTTATTCTGTACATATTTAATTAAACAAATATAATTCATTTTTATTATACCCGATTTATAAAATGCCTAACATAAACCCTCAAATTGAGTCAAGCTGGAAAGAAATTTTAAAAGAAGAGTTTGATGCCCCTTACTTTATAGCATTGAAACAATTTTTAGTGGAGGAAAAAAAGAAACAAATCGTATACCCTCCAGGTAGTCAGATTTTTTCGGCTTTTAACTTTACGCCTTTTGAAAAGGTTAGGGTTGTGATTATTGGTCAAGACCCATACCATGGAGAAGGTCAAGCGCATGGGCTTTGTTTCTCCGTTTTTAAAGACATTAAAAAGCCACCTTCATTATTAAATATTTTTAAAGAAATTAAAAATGATTTAGGTTTCGACATTCCTTCACATGGGAACTTGGAGAAATGGGCTCGTCAAGGGGTATTACTACTAAATGCGACCTTAACAGTTCGTGCAAATCAAGCAGGTTCGCATCAAAAAAAAGGGTGGGAAAACTTTACAGATGCAGTCATACGTAAATTATCTGACGAAAAAGAACATTTGATTTTTTTGCTTTGGGGGAATTTCGCTATCGCCAAAAAGGAACTCATTGATCAAAACAAACATTCCATTTTATGTTCCGCTCACCCCTCACCCCTTTCAGCTAGCCGTGGTTTTTTGGGTAACAAACATTTTTCGAAAACCAATCAGATTTTACGAAATTTAAAAGAGGATGAAATTGACTGGAAAATTGATTAGTTTTACTCTATAAAAAACAGATAGCGATGAGTTTAATTTCAATGGACAATGAAGATTTTAATAAATCGAATTATTTCGATCTGCTTGTTCAAAAACAAACTTATTGGAGTTTTTTGTATTCATTGATAGCCATACCTATTAATACTCTCTATTTTTTATTCGCAGTTGGAGTATTAATTATTGGATTTTTACTAATCCCTTTATGGATAGGCGTTCCCATTTTAATTGGTTATTTCAGAATGCTTTGGCATTTATCAAAACTTGAAGAAAAAATTTACAAAAAGTATTTATTAATACCTCTGCCTACGATATCAAAATACCAACCCGAAGAAAGTTCATCCATTCTTCTTCTTAAGAAATATCTTAATAATCGCAGAAGCTGGTTAAGAGTTGCTTATTTTGCTTCAAAAATTTTTTACTCCATTGTACTGACAATACCGATGGGTTTATTGTTAGGATTAAGTTTTTCGATGGTTTATATTCCTGTGGATTCTGTTTTTGGGCATATAAATTTTTTCAATCTCTATCAAACTGATTCCTATATCGAAGTAGTCTTTATATATTTTGTAGCCATTGTAATTTGGGTTGGATTCATACATCTAATTCATAAATCGGTGTTACTCTCCTCAAAAATGGCAAAAAGCTTTTTATGCCGTTAATTTGATTTAGAATCAATTAAAATCAATTTTATAAAAATTTTATTAACTTGCGCATCTTATTAACTAAAAAAACGAATTATGAGGAAGCTTTCAAGTTTAATTGTGATTCTTGTACTTACTGCCACCACTGCTTTTGCAGGAGGTTATCAGGTTAGATTACAAGGTCAGGAACAAACCACTTTCGGGTTAATTGGAACCCCTATGGTTTTTGGTTCCAGTGGCATTTTTTACAATCCAGGAACTCTATCTTTCATGGAAAATAATTATGATTTTCAAGCAGGGGCAAGTTTTGTTATGTCAAAAGTTACTTTTCAAAAAGACTTTACAGATTATCAGGCTCACACTGATAACCCCATAAAACCGCCTCCATATGCTTACGGAGCAATGAAAATTAATGATAAATTAACAGTAGGATTTGGCTTTTACGCTCCTTATGGAAGTACTACCAAATGGGACGATAATTGGGCAGGAAAAATGCTCATCCAAAACATTTCATTGAAAGCTTTTTATTTTCAGCCAACTGTTGCTTACAAAATAAGTGACAAACTTGGTATTGGAGTGGGTCTTGTTTACACCAAAGGGGACGTAGTATTGCAAAAAGGACTTCCTTATAGCGATGATGCAACGGCTACATTAGAAGGATCAACAAGTGCATGGGGATATAATATTGGATTATATTACAAATTCAACGAAAAATTATCTTTTGGTATTGATTACCGCTCGAAAGTCATTATGAAAATGAAAGATGGAACTGCTTTATTTAACATTCCTACTTCATTGCAAACAACGGTACCTCCAATCAATACATTTAATGCAGAACTCCCAATGCCAGCAAACCTAGACATTGGTTTTGCTTATAAGGTCAATGAAAAATTTACTATGGCTTTAGAACTCGGTATCGTATTCTGGGATGTTTACCAAGATCTTACTTTTGAATTTGGGGAGAAAGGAAGCTTATTAAACTCCGTTAATCCTAGAAAATACTCCAATACTGTCATTACAAGAATTGGTGGTGAATATAAATTCAATGAAAAATGGACGTTCAGAGCAGGTGCTTATTATGACCCATCTCCTACCAATGACGACTATTTTAATCCTGAAACAGTGAGTTTAAATACACTAGCTTTTACATTAGGAGCAACTTATACATATGATGAACACTGGTTATTTACATTCTCATATTTACAAACCAATGGTTTAGAAACGAAGAAATCATATATTCCTAACAACTTCTCTGGAACTTACCAAACAGTTGCGTATATCCCTGGAATCGGAATTAGATATCGTTTTTAATATTAAAATTTGAAAGACATGAATAAAAAATATATAATTGGATTCTTTGCGCTCACATTACTTTTTGCTTGTGAGCCCAAAATTGCCGAATTTTCTTCAAGTGACGGAACGGCCGATTTTTCGACTTATGTTGCTTTAGGAAACTCACTAACTGCAGGATATGCAAGTAATGCACTATCTCGTACAGGACAAATGTATTCTTATCCAAATATG
>BS_KBA_SWE02_21mDRAFT_10000811_pt1 | contig 11804 bp, 4 predicted proteins | sample BalSeasSWE02_21m_FD_9196 | JGI IMG/M metagenome (IMG submission 9196)
ATTTCATTCGTGGCTGGATCGATGACATAAATGTCATTACTGCCGGTATTGGTCCCCCAGATTCGGCCATCAGGCCCTAACGTTAAAAAATGGGGATTCGAGCCGACCGGGATTTGCTTGATCACTTGATGAGCTGTCGTGTCGATGACGTTGACCATTTTGTCCTGTGTGCTCACATAGGCGAATTTGCCATCACGGGAAAAGGCAATGCCCATGGGGCCGTTGCTCACGGGAATGGTGCCGAGAATGCGGTAAATGGACGTATCGATAATTGAGATGGTGTTATCCGTGATATTGGCGACCCAGGCATGCTTATTGTTGTTGGTGAGTGCCACCACATGGGCGCGGGTGCCAGTGTAAATTGATGCGACGGGCTTTCGAGAGTCGGTATCAATGACCGATACCCGGCCGTTGGCCAGGTGTGTCACCCAGAGTTGCTTTCCGTCACGACTCAGGGCCAAATCGTGTGGCCCGTAATTGAGCGTCTCAATATCTCCGATGACTTGATACGTATCTCCGTCGAGAACGGTCACGGTATTGGAACTTTCATTCGCGGTATAGACCCGGGTATTGAGTCCCTCGGGCTTGGGGGGAGGCATGAAGGCCGAACAACCTGTTAAGTGCGCCATTGTCAAAATGGCCACACAGGTTAAGAGGGGAGTGGTCACACGGAAACGTTCATTCATGAGTCGAGTCCTCCTATACTGAGGTGGAAATACGTTCGCCTGTCTTATTGGATCCGGCCGAGAAATAATTGTCCTTCAATCTCACCTTTTTTGACCGGGTGTTGGTTTTGGCCCGTGGCTTGGGGGACCTTGGAGGAAAGATAGGAATAGGCTTCGTCAACCGTCACGAGGCGGTCACCATCCACATCCGCTTTTCCCCTCAGCCCTTCCAGTAGATAATAGGTGAAGACGCCATGACCCAGATCATCACGTTCTTCACTCACTTCTCCCGCCCGGCTGGCTGTTAGCACCACCCGTCCTTTGCCTTTGGACAGGCGATTTAAAAAGCCATCCGAGAGGTTAGCTCGATGGCCGGCAGAAGAAAATGTCCGACCCGCCGTGGCCCCACTATAACAAGAGTCTGTAATGAAAATAACCCGTTCGGCGGACAGCCGATGGAAAATGGTTTCAACTTCCCGCATGGGCAGGCCGGTGCTATATAAATCTTGCGCATCGGCATCATAGGGGATGAGGTATTTTTCCAGACCATCCCCGTCCGGGCTGGAGGCATCCGGTTCCGGGGCTCCATGACCAGCATAATAAATAATGACGGTGTCTTTCGGTCCCGCATGGCGTTTCAATTCTGTCCCCAAAGATCGTTTCAGGTTCATCAACGTGGCGTTCTCGTTGATCAGGACCGTCAGGTGATCGGGGGTGACCCCTAGATTTTGTGTGAGATAATCGCGGAATGCCAAAGCGTCTTTATCCGCATATTTTAACGAACGGACGGTCTTGTATTGTGAAATACCGATCACCACAGCCCAGATCTGTCCTCGGCTCACTTCACGTGTCACCCGAAGGGTTCTGGTGGAAGCGAGTTGATCACCGTCGTAGGCTGCCACCGTGATGATATTTTCTCCTTCGCGAAGGACAACCGTTTCAGAAAATTCCAGGGTCGATTGCCGCGTATCTTTGGAGGATACCACCGCCACTCCTCGACCCTGCCGTCTGGCCAAGAGTTCATCATTCACTCGCACTTCGATTCGGGCAATACCGCGGTCACTCGCCGCCGCCCCCACCAATTGGACTCGGTCGACTTTGATGACCTGTTGATCGAACGGGGTGGCTAAGGCAATGGCCGGAGGCGTTTTGGCTGAAATCTGGGATTCGTTCATTTTGTCCAACTCGGCCTTCAGATGGGCCATTTCCTGCTTAAAATTCCGCAGGGCCTTCTCCGCTTGTTCCCGTTGGGCCTGCTCCTCTTGAAGATGTTCACGCATGGTAGAAAGCTCGCTTGATTTCATGTTGGCGGTGGCTTCCAATTGGGCCCGGAGCTGCTGCGCTTCCGTCTCCCGTTTGCGCAAGGCTTGTGCAATCTGCTCCCGCTCCGTTCGTTCCCGCTCCAATTGTTCCTGTGTAGTGGAAATCGTGGATTGCTGGGAGGTGGTCATCTGCTCCAATTTGGTCTGGAGTCCGGCCATTTCCTGTTCGCGCAGCTTTAAGGTTTGTTCGATGCGAGCCCGTTCTTGTTCCGCTTGTTGGAGTTGCTCGGACAGGGTAATGAACTGCGACGCCTTATTGGCTTCCAGCCCTTTGATCATGGGAATGGGCATCTCGCCTTTGATGGATGTTTGGAGCGTGGCGACTTGTTGCTTGGCAATCCAGCCCGTTTCCTTCTCCGACAATTGGATCCGGTACCAATTGGCAAGCTCCCCGGTCACCGCCAGTGTTTGCGATTGTTCAACTGTGGCGATGACAGAACTTTCCGCTCCGGCTCCGCTAAGCAAGGAGGCGCGGTCCTGGGTTACGGTCACCATTTTATTGGTGGCGATGATCTGCTGAGGAGGTCGGGTGTCGACGACCAGGTCGACCTTTTCGTTCAAAAACACATTCTGAGTTTTTTCCTTGATCAATAACCCAAATCCGATTTCTGGTTTTGGATAATCGGGCCACACCGTAAAACTGATGCGCGCCTGCTTGGTGCCATCTGGCTCCAGTTGACCGAATCGAATCATCTGAGGCCGTATCTCCAGGTGTTGCCCTTCCTGATTGGTCAATTCTACCCAGGTATCTTTAGCGGGAACCGTTCCCACATTTTTAAGGGTCAACAAGAGGTCAATGGCCTCGCCTTTTTGAATTCGACCATCGCCATTGCCCACCGATTGTCCGGTGCCGTTATCGAGAATTTGGTAATTGTAAGCTAAGCGTGGCCGTGGAGGCCCAGAGAGCGTGATCAAGGCCTTGAGCGGGTCTGGCACAAAGCCATTATATTCTTCAAATTGAATGTCCAAAGGAATTTCTTCGGTCGTCATGTCTTTGGGAATGCTGACTTTCAAGGTTTCAGACTTGGATTGGCCGGCCAGAATTTTCCCAAAGTACAAGGTCCGTCCATCAAGCAAGGGATTGGAGCTGCTGGTTTTGGCCAGGAATCGATATAGTGGGCCTTTGCCGGTATTGGAGACACGAAGGTCCACGGTCAGTTCATCCCCAGGCTTGATTTTATGGGGCTGAATCGAGAAATCCGCTTCCGCATGGGGAGGAGGGACAGGGGGCGGGCCCACTTCGGCATCTCTGGGGATCACCGTGGATTTCCCGGATTGGGCCACCTGTGTCTGGGGCAAGATCGCCGCTTGAAGATGGACGGTTTGGTCGCGCCCCCCGCTGGCCATGAACGCGCCGTCGTGTGCCAGAGCCAGAGCCCACACCGGACCCTTGTGATCTGAAAGGATTCCCATCGACCGACTCGTGGCACTGTCCCAGAAGCGCACGGTCCCATCGCTTCCTGCGGAGATCACGGTATTCCCATTGGCCGCAAATACGACCGCGTTCACCTCGCCGGCATGGCCGAGGAGGACGCCTCGTTCCCGGCCTGTCCGGACATCCCAGATCCTGATCGTGCCATCGGCGGATCCACTGGCTAGCATGGTCTCGTCTGGAGAAAACGCCAAGGAGAGAACAGCTTTGGCATGTCCGGAAAAGACCGTCTGTTGTTGACCGCTGGAAGGATCCCAGATGTGCACATGGGTATCGCTACTTCCAGTCGCCAGGACCGACCCTGAAGGGGAAAAGGCCACGGCATAGATGATGCCGAAACCACTTTTCATGGCTTTTAATTCTTTATTGGCTTTCCAATCTAATAATCGGAGGCTGCCGCCATCTCCCGTGCTCGCCAGGATTTCGCCATCGGGGGAAAAGGCGACCGCCCGGATATTCCCAAAAACCGAACTAAACGAGGCGGCTTCTTTTCCTGTTTGAAGATTCCAAACCCGAGTGGTTTTATCGCTCGCTCCTGAAGCCAAGAAATTCCCTTTCGGAGAAAATGCCAAAGTTCGGATAGGAGCGGTATGCCCTTTAAGGATGGTTTGGAGACGGCCAGTTTGCACATCCCACAGCCGGATGGTTTGATCCCCGCTTCCCGAGGCTAACACTTGATTAGAGGGATCGAAGGCCAGTCCGAAAATTTCCCCCCGATGCCCGGTGAGAACGCGAGCAGAGGTGCCCTGGGCAAAGACTTCCGGAGAATTTAGAATGGCAAGCAGCCAGCAAATGAAAAAGGCGGTTAGAAGTCTTTTGGCCATGGTAATTTGTTAGAACGAGGTATTTTGCTTAGACATCTTGGCATATTACCCAGTCTGTCGAGGAGTAGGGGAGAATGGTTCAACCTTTTGGCCTTTCGGGTAAGAAGACTCACCTTTACTCGACACAATCCCAATTTCTATAACCCGACTCACAAGGATATGTAGGGAAAACTTTTGGGGTTTTCTACATACTAATGTAATGAACGCGCAAAGGGCCAGAGTCTCGTGAGCCGGTTGCCTTTGGTGCTCCAAAGGGCCAAAATCATCAAAAGCCCAGGTAAATGCCTCCCCCGATCCCATTTTCAAAAAAAGAAAAAGGTGTTGAACCATTGGGCTATGTAATTCGACTACTTTGGTAAGGTCACAGAGCGACGAGGCTCTCTGAGGCCAGAAAAGTCCTCTCACAACCTTATGAAGGAGATGAGCGATGAGATCAAAGCCATTCATAACACTGTTGTTGTCCGTATGCCTCATGCTAGCCGGGCTCACCCAGGTCTTGGCAGGAACGACTAGGGCGACAACCGTGGAGTTCCCCTCTGCAGTTCCCCTCTGCGATCCACTTCCTCACTCCGGCGGGAGACGATGTGGCAATAGGGCCGGGGGTGTATGAAGTGGAAGCGGCGGAGTCGTGGCTCAAGCTGGTGCCTGAAGGTCAGGAAAGGACGGAGGCGATGTTGCTAGATGCCATGCCAGGCACGCACGAAGAAACGTTAACGGAATCTGCCGTTCGATTGGATGGAGAGCCCGACAATCCTGATGTCTTTCATTTGGCCATGTTATTGGCAGATGGGACGGGGCTTGAGGCCGTCGGAACCCAAAGCGGCATTCGACCGCGTGGGTTGAACTTGGCTTTCATGAGCAAGCTCAGCAAGGCCAGGACCTTCACAGCCCGCCCGAAGATTTTACATCCAGGACCGGTTGGTCAAGCTCAACCATCGGTACCATTCAAAATGGTATCGAAAGTCCCATTGCAACGAGTTTTGGGCATTCCTAAGGCCTGTGATAGTGAAAAGATTAAAAAAGTCCGGGCGAAGGCCAGTTCAAAATGGGATTACGAAAAAATTGATTGTCAGTTGACATTAGAAAAAGGTTGGATCATCACAAAAAAACTCATTTTTGAAGGAGCGCAAGCCAATCAAGTCACACTTGATTGTCAATGGGCCACACTGGGTGATGGAACCAATAAAGATGTGATTGAAGTGCGGTCGAGAGAATATAAGGATAAACCTGAGGGCGATCCCAATTATGAAACGGAACCATGGAAATGGGAACGTCCTCAGAACGTGACCATCAAAAATTGCAACATCATCGGGTCTGTCCGTGTGTGGGGAATGGCCACGAACGGAGAAGGTAATCCGAAAAAATACCTAGAAAAGGAAATCTGTATCCCAGGCAGGTTCCCGGTGTGTCAGAAGCAGGAAAAACCAAATTCCAATGAACTCAAAAAATCATCCAGAAAATCTGGGCATACCAAACGCGTACAAGCGAATGCCCCGAAGAATATTGTTTTTGACAATGTCAAAATAACGGGTGTGGGCAGAAATCCCTTTTATCTAGCACCCGGAGTGACCTACACCACATTAATGAATTCTACGATGAACGGAAAATCGGATAAGGTGGCCATCTACTTAGATGCTGAGTCCTCGTACAACACTATAAAGAGGAATCAAATAGATGTGGCAACAGCAAAAGATACGACTGGGGATAACATCCCAGGGATGAAGAGTCGAGGGTGGCCCATCATCGCCATTGATGGGGCAAGTCATAACAAAATACTCAATAACAGATTTTCTCAAACGAACCGTGGAGGAATTTATTTGTATAGAAATTGTGGCGAAGGGGGAATCATCAGACATGAAACTCCCTCATATAATTCCATCATGAATAACATCTTTTACTACAATAAATATAAAGGGCCCAAACCTTCTGTGTACCTCGGTTCTCGTGATTATGGCATCAAAGAACGTCTTGGGCATTGTAATGATGATGACGGTAGGCCCTTTGGGAGTAGTGCTTCTGAAAAAGACTACGCCAGACACAACATCGTGATGCAAAATCAATTCTACAAAAGGCGAGTGTATAGGCCTGGGCCTGGGCTTGGAGGGACCGTCCTGGTTGAAGCAACCATTGCTGACTATGTGAAAACCAGAAATACGAAGGCCAATTCCCCCAATTATATTGAGCATAACCAAATCGTCACGCCCCAAACGGTTGTGAAAAATCGTCGTGCTGGTTGCTATCTCGCCAACGCTAGCCAAAACTTTCTATTGCATGGGCGGTCTCTAGACCTTCTGGAAGACTCCGGGAATAAAGCCTGTCTCACGCAGTCTTCTTGCACAGATGGGGAGTTTAGCCGGTCAAACGCCTCTGATTGTCGTGTGAATAAAGTGGACTTCAGTTGCCAAGTGAGTGGGAACAACAAGGGCTGTCAAAAAGAGGTGGCGTGTCCCTCCGGGAAGAAACTTGTTGGGGCCAAGGCTGCCTGCAATTTAGAGTTCGGCACGGTTTCGAGTAACGCCTTGCAACCGATCCTCCCCAATCTCATAAAGGTCCTCAAGGCATCGGACAAGGTCTCTGCGGGCAGTTGCAATGTTGGGGGCAATAAACTGCAAAGCGGGCAAAAAGAAATTACCATCAATACAAGTTTTCCAAGTGTGGCGGTCGGTTGCAAGGAACATGACAAAAATGGGGGAGATTGCCACATTAAGGGAGTGCTCTACTGTCGTTAGGTGGTTCTTTTGTTGCGTGGGAAATCCTTGTCTGTAAATGAAAATTTTGCGGTAATGCCTAACCTGATCAGTACACCGCAAAATCATATTCGAGGTTTTGGCGGCGGACCGTGGGATTCTGTCCTCCGTGGGTGAGCTCCTGAACCTGATCGATGACGAAGGCCTGCAACTCGCTTACGGTAATTCTCAGGTCGGTATTCGTATCCGCCTGGCGGTTCTTGAGGCCCTGAAGAAGGGCGTAGGTAAAGACCCCGTTTCCCCATTGCGGTCCTTCCAGGCTGTATTCATTTCCGCTTGAACTGGAAATCACCGCTGCACCGGTTCCCCGCCGTAGATCGGCAAACCAATCCTGTTGAAATCGAATGACATCCGGTGACAGGCGCTCGACGGTCCCTTCCGGTCCCGCGTCAGGCACGAGGCTGATGCCTCTGATAGGTTTGAAGGCACGCATGACGACTTGTCCGGTTTGCCCGACATTGGGTTGCGTCTCTTGGAGCAGGACCGGGGCATCGTTCTCGATTTCTCCAGAAAAGCAGGTGTCGAGCAGTAATACTTTTTTGAGGGCCGGAATACCGTCCAAGAGGAACTCAAACTCTTCATACGGTAACCCGTTTCCGGCGGGGTTATCCGCATCAATGTCATACGTTCCGAAATAATAATTGGCTGCTTCGTCCGTCATGCCGTGTCCGGCAGCAAAGACGATGACGAGATCATGGACCCGTGACTGCATGAGCCATTTTTTGGCTTTCAAAATCTCTGCCCGTGTTGCCCGATCATTGGTGAGCTGTAAAACATGTATGTTGGCCCACGGGTGGTGAGTGGCTTGGTAGGCTTGGATCACATCCTGAGCGTCCTTGGCTGCAAAACGTAGGTTGTATGCGGGGTTTTGGTACTGACTTACCCCAATGGCCACTACATAGAGATCTTGCGGAGTGTCTTTGGCCGAGTAGACGGTGTAGACGGTTTGTCGTAGTGACTCCGTGCCTTGTTGATTCATGACGGATACCTGGACTTTGTTCCGTCCGGGAACCAGGGGAATGGTCAGCTCCCGCTCATCCCTTGACGTATTCTGGTTGGGAAAGGGGAGCCCGGCGGTGCCATGGATCGGCACATCATTGACGTACACGTTGAGGCGGTCGAGAGGATAGGCCGTATCCCGGGCGTTGATGTGAAGTGAGAGAGTCGGGGTGGTGACTGATGCCGGGACAGTGCGGTTGACGATTTCCACTTCTGGAAGATGCATGTCCGTGCCTAACCTCTCCTGGGTGAGGCCCATTTTTCGAAGCCGTTTCTCATAGGCCTGCCGGTAGCTGTGAATGAGGCGAGGCGAAGCCTGCCCGAGGCGGTCCAGGATGATATCGGGCCGGTTAAAACGCAAATCGAATTGGTCGAAGGGATACAACGTGCCATCGACTCGAAAGGCCACACCTTTTATGCCATGTTTGGATAATCGATAATACTGATCCGGGGTAACTGCCACATAATCATCCCGGCCAATGGCGAGAAGCGAGAGTTGTTCTTTCCCCGTGTGGGCATCCCACAATCGAATGGCGCCGTCCTTCGCTCCACTGATCAGAAACCGGCCGTCTTGAGAATAGGCTAACGCTGTGAGGTCACTGGTATGTCCTGATAAGGGAGAATGTTCCTGCTTGGTTTCCAGATCAAGAAACTTAATGCCCCGGCCGTGAGAATAGGCCACCATTTTTCCATCAGGTCGGAAAGCACCCCCTTTGCTCATATTTATTTCAAACCCTTTGACGGCCTGTTTGGGATCTGAGGAGGCGCCTAATGAGGGAAGGGGCAATGGGATTTGTCGTCCTGAATCAGTCTCCCAGAATTGCTTGCCCATCATTCCTACTGAAAACAGCAAGGATCCGTTTGGGCTAAAAGCCAGGGTTTTGATGTCGCGGACGCCCACAAGTTGATTATGCAGGTCCAATGGATTGTTCATCGCCGGCTTCGAATTTCGGTCGCCGGATGAAAAAGCCAAATCGAGCAAAGACGACATCCCGCCTCCTCCAATCGCATACAAGTCCTCTCCCGTCTCCGAGTCCCAGACTCCCGCAAATCCACCGGTCGAGATGGCCAACAATCGACCGTCGGGAGAAAAGGTCATTTGCTGGATACCTTTGGGAGAGTCAGGTGAGGGGGTGATGAGAGAACCGATGGTCCAACCCTTTAAAGGGACCGTATCGTCCCAACGTGGTTCCCATGTGTTGGTGTCCCAGAGGCGGACTTCCTTTCCGATTCCGACAGCCAAGGCCCGACCGTCGGGAGTGAACCGCACCATGGCTGATTGAAATTGGGAAGGATCGCCCTGCTGTAAGGGATCATCCTGACGTAATTGTTTCACTAATTGTCGTGAGGCCAGGTTCCAAATGGAAACGGCCCCATGGAGCCCTCCGGTTGCGACCAATTGACCGTTGGGCATGACAGATACAGAAGCGAAAGGGGAGGGGCCTTCAATCACGCCGGTGATTTCCCCGGTGATCAGGTTCCAAATTTTTGCGGAACCATCCGACATGCCGACAATGAGTGTGTGACCGTCCGCAGTGAGGGAAAATTCCTGAACGGCAGAGGTGCTTCTGGAAATGGGTGTTTCTTTTCCCGACTCTCTGTCTACCAGAATAGGGGCGCCATTTGAGGGTTTGCCAACGATTAGTTGCCGGTTGTCGGGACTGAAGTTGATGGCTGTGGCCATAATTTCGGTCTGGACTTCTCCCGATTGGGTTTCAAGAATCTGGGCGGGTCGGGAAAAAAATGACAGAGCGAGCAACCTTCCGTCTGGGCTGAACGTCATACTGATTCCACCGGGGTTATCTGGGTCCGGAGCGTCTTTGGTATAGAGAATTTCTCCTGATTGGGTATTTCTCACCGTGAGTGTTCCATCATCAAGATTTTGGGTCGCCAAAATAGTTCCATCTGGAGAGAGACTGGCCAACCACACGTCTGATGAATCGCCCAGTTCCCGAATGGGGCGATGAGCGGCGAGATCCCAAAGGACCAGCTCTCCGTCATCCTCCGTCCGTTGGGTAACCAGGAGATGGCTGTTCTGGCTGATGGCAAGTGGGCTATGGTCTTCAGAATCGGGAAGAGGAGGCGCTGCCTGGCCGGTGGCAAGATTCAAGAGTTTCAAGCTTCGCCGACTCTTATTTCGTTGTAGGTGTCTACCCGATACAGCCATCCACTGTGCGTTCCCACTAATGGCCAGGCGTTCAACAATAAAGGGTTCAATCGTTCGTACTTCTCTGCCCGTCGACACGTCGAATACTTTGACCGTTTGCATATCAGCTACGACCACGGTTTGTGAATCATCGGAAAAAGCCAGCTGCCGGGGGCCCATCATGCCGAAACCCGAAAATGATTGGATCTCCTGTCCGCTCGCAAGGTCCCATAATTTGGCTGTTTCATCCATGCCACCGGAAATGGCATACCGACCGTCCGGGCTCATCGCCACTGCTTGAATGATTCCCGTGTGGCCTTGTTGAATCACCACTTGCACCCCGTCAGTGGTGACCGGAGTTTCTTCGATAGGTGTTTTACCCATCACTTGCTGCATCATGCCTTGAAGTTCCTGCTCTGTAATTTGTGGAGTGGCGGATGGCCGAGTGTTTTTTTCATGGGATCTCGATGGGGAGCCGCATCCTGTGAGAAATAGAAAAAAAAGGCCGATGAGAGGCCAAAGGAAAACGGGCAAGGAATATTTCGTTTTCATCATGCGTAGAAAAAAAGTGTCATTCAAAAGGGGAGTTGGGCAAAAAGAATAACAAACGATGGAAATTGTTTTGAGAAATTTTACGTGAAAATTGGCACATTCCTTGAGAAGACTCTGTCATATGACCCAGTCTGTCGAGGAGTAGGGGAGCATGGTTCAACCCTTTGGTCTTTTGGGTAAGAAGACTCACCTTTACTCTACCCAATCCCAATTTCTATAACCCGATTCACAAGGATATGTAGGAAGCCCCTTTGGGGTTTTCTACATACTAATTTAATGAACTCGCAAAGGGCCAGAGTCTCGTGAGCCGGTTGCCTTTGGTTCTCCAAATGGCCAAAATCCACAAAACCCAGATAAATACCTCCCCCTATCCTATTTTAAGAAAAAGGTGGTGAACCCTTGGGCTATTTAATTCGACTAATTTGGTCAATGGAAGTAGTTATGAGTTGAATTCGCCACACATGAATGAGGGGGTCAGTTCAGCTGAATGGAATGAACCATGAGAAGCTAGAGATCGACTTACTAATTAATAACCAAAAATTGGAAGTGGGTCACAGGCTTTCATGAAAGACTGTGATCATTTACATGGGCATCTTTGAAGGAGGGTATCATGCGGACGTTCATTTCTTCTGTAGTTATTGCCATGCTGGTATTATTCGTATCACCGATCATGGCGTTGGCCGATGAACCAGCCCCAGAGCAAGCGGCCACGGAAACGGAATCCCCTAGTCCTAATGATCAAGGGGTACAATCAAGAGGCTTACCGAAGCTTCGCGCGCTGTCCACGAGCGAAAAAAATCTGGCCAAGTCGGTGTTCCAGAACACCATCAACTACGACATGGTGAAGGTCACGGATACCCTTGGGTCTGGGGGAAAAGCGTGGACCACCAACACACCACCCATGTATATGATTAACGTGGGACCCGACTATTCCAGCCTTACCGCCAACAAAGACCGTAAACGGCTCTTGATCCATGAACTCACTCATGTTTGGCAGGGCCAGCACCTGGTGCCTTTCATGCTCAATTCGGCAGCGCACCAAACGTTGAGTGCTGTGAATAATGGCGGCGATGTGGCGCCGGCCTACTCGTACACCGTCGGGAAGCCCTGGGGGCAG